>JAESFL010000057.1_pt1 | contig 141192 bp, 138 predicted proteins | sample 9269401 | NCBI WGS metagenome assembly JAESFL01 (sample SAMN14506025, study PRJNA617098) | algae metagenome | isolation source: Gloeocapsa sp. UFS-A4-WI-NPMV-4B04 and co-occurring heterotrophs from desert... | place: USA: Utah | collected 2006-10-01 | reverse complement strand
AGCCATCTCCATCCCGAGTGAGGTGCAGGATTGCCGTGGGCAATACAGCCGCTGGACTCGGCTCTGCACGCAAGCTGGCCGGTGGCTCTGATATGGATTCTAGTTGGCGGAGGCGGACCCAGCGCGCTCGAGATCCCATGCTCGCCCTGTTCAGGTTCGGCAAATGCATAGAGCTTCGAAGGCGCTCCGTTGGGGCCCAGTGTTTTGAAATGTGCTTCCGTTCCCGGCACGCTACCCAGGCGCTGCGAAGATACGAAATGACCCGTGAAGCTTTGCCCACAAGGAAGGGAGCGGAGGCGTTTGCCGACTTGATGGATTGCGGCCAGCGTCCCCCTGCCGGCCAGCGCATTCCACCTCCAACGTCTTCCTCCGCATAAGCTGGTTCCGGCGCTCTATCGAAATTTGACCAAACGGAGCGGAGGATGAATCCGACGGCACAGAATCCAAATATGAGAACCAGTGCAAAACCGAGATGCCCACGTGTGACAGCCCAGGCGGTAATGGCTGCAATGCCAAGCCCCACTGCAGCACCCACTGCCCATCTACCAAAGTCAAGAAGCAGGCCGCCAAACGCGCTCAGAGCAGCGGCGGTCCCAGCCATGATGATTAGCCAGTCCCATGAGTGTCGCATCTCACGCACTCCGGTCCGAGAACATAGTCACCGGTTCCATTTAACGCCGAAAAGTGCCGCTCACAGACTGGTGATCAGACGACCAAAACTAAGTGCGGGCTCTGCCCGTAACTCTCTTTGTGCCCGGATAGGGGAATGGAAATCGGAGAGAGTGAATGACATCTGTGAGCGACAGCCATCCCGCAAGTCTGGCCGGCATTCGTTTCCTAAACCACACGGCCTAGCCATGGAGTGCGTAGGATGCTCCCGTTCAATACGCGCATAACTCGCCAATAACCTAAAATTTTAGATATTCTTGCGCGGAGACTACCGCGTTGGCAATTTAAGAGCCATGGAAGCCGCCGGAACCTTTTTCGTCTGGATCGCCGTTTCGGCACCGGGTCTTGGTGCGCCCGTCGGCGTAACCAGCAGCCTAGCGGCCGTGTCCATCTACCTCGGCGTACTGGCATGGCACGAGCTGCACATGATTGGGGCCGAGTTCGAACAGTCGTAAGGCCGCGAGAAGGGCGCTGCGATTAGCGCTTCGTTAACGGTGGTGGACGACGCTGGAGCTAGTATAGCGTTTCGAATGAGCGGCGAATGGCTCTTACGCCAGAAGACGAGGAGCTGTTGGAGCAGATTAAGCGTCAAGATGATCTGGATGCTGCGAGCACCATTGATTGGCTGATGATCGCACTCCGCACGGGAGCAGCCGAGATCGGCTCCTTGCACCAACGAATTGTCGAAGTGTGCCCGCGCGTGAGCATTCGGTCACCACAGGAAGTTCGCTCTGAACCGCAGATTTCCGGCCTCGAATAATGATCTCTCAAGGTTCAACCCGGATCAGCCGCACGCCGCCTCAGGCCTTCAATGACGATCTGAGGCGGCCAGTGCTAGGCGAGTCGTAACATATAGAGCCCACCCGCCGCCGCGAACAGCATTAGCAGACCAAGTAACACGGCTACGGCCGCGCCTGCTCCATCGAGAAGCCACCCCGCTTTCGCGTCCATTCTGAAGATCCGGCCCGCCCAGCCGCGCCCTCAAGTTCCTCACGTATGTGACCGCACAGCAGCCCTAACCTTTCCACCGGCTTGGTGGAGATCAGGAGCCTCGATTCTGCGGTAGAGCGCCTGAGCAAACCCGAACATTCCAAACGCGAAGAGACCCGCTGCAATGAGCGCTAGCAAGATCCATCCGTAGGGTTGCTGCTGGAGCGTTTGCAGCGCTCCGCCAAGACCTCGGACTTCGGACGATTGCGCCTGAATGGCTGCGATGACCACGAAGGCGCCAATGATAGCAAACACCACGCCCCGAGCGGCATGACCGGCCCTGCCCAGCGGAACAACCCACCGCCGCCGTTCCGGCGTCAAATGGAGAAATTTGGCGACGTCACCCGTCCAGCCCTTCCGAATGAAAGCGAGTCCCGCTCCGGCGATTGCCAGCCCGATGATGCCGACAATCCACCTCCCTAACGGTTGCTGCATGAGCCAAGCAGTCCAATCCCTGGCAGATTGGTCCTCGTTACCGCCTCCGCTGCCCCAGCCCAGCGCTAGGCTCAATGCGAAGAATGCCAGACCGGCATAAATCACACCGCTGACGAGATGGGCTCCCCTGAGAGCTAATCCCTTGCCAGAGCTACCGCGCCTGTCAGCGTCTGAAACGGCCTCCACCACACGCCAAAGGCCAAAGCAGGCCAACCCAAGCGCAATTGCGCCGAGTAGGACGCGTCCGAAGGGCTCTCCAATGAGGGTCTGCAAAGCTCCACGGCTACCAGTGGTCTGCCCACCGGACCCGAGGGCCGCCATGAGCGCAAGGGCACCGACAAGGCAATAGACAACCCCGCGTGCCCCAAACCCGAGGCGAGCGAGCTTCTCAAGTCCGGTATTCTGGTTACTCATGATCCTCGGCCGCCGTTCCGCTCGCCTTCCAATCTGGACTGACTCGGTTCACCCTCAAAGCGTGCACTCAGCCGCTACTCGGTCAAGCGGCTTATTACCACAATCGGCGATTCCCCAACCGGCGGACTGCCCCATGGCAACTGCCGCTGGCAATCAGCGCAGCCGTCGTCCAGATAGCGGTGCTGTGTTCCGGCTACACGCGTGCTAGCGCGCGGGCAGCGCTTACAGCAAACGCCGTGTGGCCGGACGGAAAAGACTTGAATGACCCGTCCTTTGGGACGGCCGCGCTCGCGTCGATGCGGCTGTCCGTCCATGACTGCGTTAGGGCGTGTCCTACGGACCTTCGACTGAGCCATCAACGCGCTCCGAACTCCTGGACGCTACGCGGACGGCCTATGACCTCACAAACTGAGCGATTGGCAGCGATGTCTGGCTACCTCATCTGCGCGGGTTCGAACCGACCGCTTATGAAGAGAACGCTATTCATCCCCACCGAGTCGGTCCGGATAAACGGTAGACGGATGGGGACAGCGAATGGCCAAAGCCACATTGCAGCGTTAGAGCGGCTTCGCGCTGATTACGTTGACGTCCGCAGGCACCAGGTTGCGCACCGGCTGTTCCCGGCAACGCAGAGCGGCAACAAGGCGCAGTTCGGGCACTAGAGCAGCGTCTGATCGAGAACCCAGTGCCCTGCCCTCCATGACCCTGTGTCGCGCGCACGTCCGCTTCGCCCACAATTACGTCTTAATTGCCGGCGTTCATTACTGCGGCTAACCAATCAGCGGCAGACTTCGCTAACCTGCCGGAGGATTCTCAGGAGGATGGCCCTTGAACGAGGTATTGACGCGTCGCCTGCCCAAGCAGGCTCTGATCACTCGGTCGCGCCGTGCTGCCCCGAAACCAAATCCAGAAAACACGATTCGAATACGAGAACCTCTTGTTGTGGACGGCCGGCCATCACCACCAATTGAGTATACATGGTGTGGCTCGAGCGGCAGCAATATCCGGCTGGTGATTATTTCCGGTTGCTACACGCGGCCGCAACTTGAGCAGAGGGCAAGGCAGCTCGGTTGGCCCGGCGTCCACGCCGGACAGCGTGCATTTCTCCCCAGAGACCGCACAAGTGGAGTGGACGCTGTCGATATTGCTGTATCGCTTTGATAGCGCGCCAGCTGAACTACTCGGCCTACCTCAAGCCGAATGCCTCAGATGGAATGAGCAGCCTTGGCTCTCCAGGCACGTGCCCTTGAGATTGGAACGGACCATCATGGCCGATGCGTTTCAGCTCGGGATCACAGTTGCCCGTGAGTTCAGGGAACTGCCAAAGCAGAATGTAACCGACCAACCGTGTAAGTAGCTCAAGGCGCTGCTTGAAGTTCGGGATTGGAGTCCCGTCCTGGTTAGCGCCAATTGACAGGGTAGCAATTGAACGGTCCGTGCCTGGGATGACGACCGGCACGTTTCTGAGTTCGCGGTACGCCAAGCCGTCCCAGATTTCGCCTGTCGTGCCGTTAGCCACCTCAAGCAACCAGGTCGGTCCAGAAACGTGCAGGCTGTAGGGACATGTCCCAAAAAGAGCCTCCACGCAGTACGCTAACTTCACATCAAAGGAACGGGGGTCAGCGACCAACTCGCTCACGGCGATGCAGATGGGGTGAGCGGGAGAACTGACATCACCGCTATCTCTCGCGAGATCCAGCATACGGTCCTCTAACCTGGATGCGAAACGCTGATCGTCATTCATCATTTTGTCCACCCCTCCAGAATGGACTCCAAGCCCGCGGCACAGCGCCGCTTCGTTAAAGATTGTTTAATAACAAGCACATGAACCTGGTCTGAACGCGTTGCTGCAGCCCGCCTCAAGACATCAAAACGAGGCCGGCAGCAGCCGCAAAAAGTCGAGTGGCGTTTGTCATCTATCTCTCTCCGGCCCAGTTGGTTTTGGTACACTGATCACCAACTGTGAGCGTGGCCGATATTCGAACCGCGGGTAAATTCGCCAGCTTCGAGATTGCGGCCGAGGGTTCGACCTAGTCACCTCCGGATCACGAGCAGGAAAAGGCCGGAGCGGGGCCCAGAATCCCAATGTAGCGGCTTAACGGCGGCTGTTACCATTTCCACCACCACCTCCGGCGCTGCTTTTTGAATCGGAGCCTTTGGAGCCGCCTCCCTTGGAGCCGCCAGCATCGCTCTTGCCTCGGGTGCCGCCACCGAAACCCTTCCCGCTCGGACTCTCGCCGGCTCTGCCGACGTTCTTATTATTTCCGGGGTTGTTGCCGGTCTGTGCTGCCGGTCTGTTGCCGCTCTTCGCCCCAACCGCACCGCCTACGTCGGACGCCGCTGCAATGCTCACCCCGCGGACTGTTCCCCCTTCTGCAACTCGGACGTGGTAAACTAACCCGCTGCTTGTTCGGCAGAGCTGAACGTCAACAATCTGTTCGGCAAGAAGTCCAGCGTGTTGCAGCGCGTCAGGAAGTGGCATCGCGTGTCCCTGTTCAAGCAGTTCACGCCCTTCGCCGCGAGACACGCAGTTGCCTTGAGCGAGCCCCGTGGAATCCGCCACCAGCAAAGCCCCTAGAACGGCTACGACAAGGGCCTTACGCATTTTCCTCCCAGGCCTTTGGTACTCAGGACCCCCCTATTAACGCGAGGCTGCCCTAGAGGGTCCACGTCTGGCAACGAGTCGCTACTTGCCGGCCACGCAATCTGCCGGGCTCGCATCGTCGTCCATCACGGCCGGAATGCACGACCCATTCCATTCATGGGGCGTTCAGCGCCGCCCGTATTGAACGAAGTCACCCACCATACGCCGAAGCATCCTCCTGTGACCGACACTCCCCATGAAATTGCCAAGCAAGGGCCGCAGGAGCTGGACCCGGTGCAAACTGCCAAACCAGGAGGCCAGACAAAGCACCCCACGACGTCTCAGATCAGACACGCAATCTTTGACCCGTTCGGCAATCCTTTCCTGGACCGGGACTTCGAAAACGACTGGTGAGAGCTGCCCCTACCAGCTCCAGAGGTGAGGAATGGCCCAGATTGGCACCGTAAAATGGTTCAACGCCCCAGAAGAGGTACGGCTTCATTGAGCCGAACGACGGCGGCAAGGACGTGTTCGTCCACATTTCGGCGGTCGAGCGTTCCGGAATGGATGGCCTGGTCGAGGGCGAGATGGTGGAGTTTTAGATCACGTCCGACCCAAAGACTGGCAAACCGTCAGCGTCGAACCTGAAGGCGGCCAGCTAGGCGTCGCCGGGCCGGTCATCAAGCTCTCGACCAAAGCAGCCAGATCGCTTTCTATCCAGCTCTGGAAGGGAAGGATCTATGGAACCAGGCTGGGTGGAGGCGGTCAGGCTCCGGGCATACTATCTCTGGGAGGCCCAAGGTCGCGCGGACGGCCGAGCCTTGGAGCACTGGATTGCGGCTACACACGAAGTAGCCCCACCGGACAATCTGCTAGACCCGCTTACGTCGGCGGAAAGCATCCTCACTCTGCTCAGCGGATTGAGCGCGCGGGAACTACCATCTGATGAGCGGATGGCCGTTTCGCAGCTGCAGTTAGAAGCGCTGGACGAATGGTTGTCTGCGTATCTACCTACGACACGGCAATCCGGCGAGTAACTATCTGCCGAGCCTTGTTGTTGGGCAGGAGTTAGGCTTGCCGAGCATCCGCCGCGGTGCTTCAATCCAGCGCCGGTCTCAACGGCAGGGGCCCCGGCTTGAGCCCCGCAAGGACAACGCCGGGGCCGCTTCGATTCCGCGGCTTTCCGCGACGCCAAGAGACGGGAAGCGGAAACGCCCTGAGGTGTAAGGCCCTGGTTTAAGCGCGTCTACGGCACCACCGGTTACCACGACGAGTTCGCTCGTTTCGACGCTATCCGCAATTTAGGGGAGCCGAGAGGAATGATGCTGCTGAGGACCGGGCGTCTGAAAGAGCTGACGCTCTATGCCTGTTTGCCGAACACCCTTGATGCTCGCACTTTCCCGGGGTTCAAGCCTGCCTAGGCGCCTCCTTCCGCTGTGGGCCTGATCGGCCACGAAGAAGACCTAATCAAATATAGCACTGCCAGAAGGTCCAGGTAACAGAGCCGCTCTTGCCGAACATCCACCGCGGTGCTTCAATGGCTATGATCTGTGTTGTTGGGGAACACACCTTATCAGAGACAAGGGGAGGCTGATGTGCAGGGCCCGAATGAACTTGACCTCCGCGAACAACTGCTCACCCTCTCGCACTCCTACATCTGGGAAGCCGCGCAAGCCCCCGACTTGATCGATGACAGCTTCCCCTGGCCTGAGGACTATTACGTCAGCATTGGCGAACAGCCGACTTGCCCTCACCTGCCTTGATGGACACCGGCTGCGGTGCTTCAATTCCGATGCCGGTTCCTGAACTCCGGCAGGGCGGCCCCGGCTTAGGTTCGTCGCTGATCTCTCGGGCGGGGCCGCTTCTAGTTCCGATGCTGCCGCGCCGCTCGCTTCCGCCCGTCGATCTCCTTCAGTAGCTCTCCCGCTTCCCTGGACAGGATCGCAGGTTAGGCCACTCGACGATGTATTTGACCCCGCCACCGAAACCACCGCCGAAGCAACCGAGCGCCTCGCGGAGATCCTTTCAGAGCACGAGTTCGCGATCGAGCCGAGCGGCGAGGACCGCTACGGCCGCACTCTGGCGCGGTTCATGGTTGGAGTCAAAGCAGGTCCCCTACAGGTGGCTCGGGAACCATCCGAGAAAAGACCACGTTCAAACTTGTCTACTTAAGGTTACCCGGCCTGGTTTGGGGTGGCGGCCTTAGGTCAGTCGGTGTGTAAGAGCGAAGGTGAGGAGGTCAGGGTGAAACTGAGCCATCTAGCAGTCGCGTGCATCGGCTTGGCCCTTCTCGCATGCCCCGCACACGCCCAATCGGATTCCGACACAGTAATGTGCCCCCGCGGGCCGCTTGAGCTAAACATTACGACGCCGGTCCCCGAAGGTTGGTCTTCCGCCGCGGTTAGCGTCCAGCTCGATGCATCCGAAGTGAGATCGGACGGGGACGCCGTCGTGCTCCTCTGCTTGTATGCGCCTGCCGGCGCGATAGCGCGGGAGATGCCGGACGTTTTCGAAGATTGCGGACGGGCGCGCTCTCTCGGAGAATCCTGGCCAAGCGCTCTTTTGCCTCTGGACGACATCCGAGGAAACTCCAGCGCCTGGCGGGGTTAAGTCCACGGTCTTTGTTGACGGGGCTAGCGTGTCCGACATACGGAACCTCCGATCTCGGAAAACTTATGCCAGTTTTCGCCTAAATCTCTCCGCCTGTTTCGTTTACGATTAATGAAGGCATCAAGGGGCTAGGCACGACCAACCACGGTAGGCATTTCGGTGAGCGATGTAGATCGGATCATACTTGCTGTTGAGAAGGCCGGCCACACTGCCGCGGAGCTAACCGCATTGACAATGTCCGAGGTGATGAGCATGGACCGAGAGCAGTTTGCAGCCACCCAGAGAAAGTGGTTTCAGGAAACGTTGCAGGAGAACCTGCCTGACTTGCACGCCCCACCCGATGCATACGACATGCTTCTGAGCCGGGCCGCGGCCGCTTCTGAGAGCCGTCTGGCAGACGTAATGACCAATGCCGGGCAGGAAGGCACAGCATGAGCAAGCCCTCAGAGCCCTGATCCGCGACGGCATGAAGCTGGAGGTTCACTGCCTAAGGTGCGCCAATTTCGCCCTGCTCGATCCGGCGGCACTGCACCCGGTGCGGGTCAAAGGAGACTGAGGCAGGGCCGCACTTCTGATGGGCTGCGTGTATGGGCAGCGAAAAGTCGTCACAGGGGAGATGCTCTGGCAGCAACTCTCCAGGCCGATAACTTCCAACTAGGCCAGCCAGCACGCTTCAGTATGTCAAGGTGACATCCGCCTCGGCCGCCAGGCGAACTAGCACGTCGGGCATGGCGAACTGTGCCGGCCTGTCCCTCAGGATTTCGTCGTCAAGGCCGCGCGCCTTGGCCGACATACCGGACAGGTAGAATCGCCCGCCGGCTGAAATGATTGCCTCCAGATGCGCTGACAGTCTCCCAGTACCCTTGCCTTCAAGGCTTTGGACCGCCTCTGGGCCGAGCAGCGACACGCCGTCACCGGCTAGGAACAAGTCTACCTGGTGGCCTTCTTTAAGCGCCGTCGCCGCGACCAGGAAGCCCAGCGCTGCTTTGGTAGGATTTTCCGGGCCGGTGTGGATATGAATGAGAAACCTAGACATTTCCGGTTCTCCGAGGGGCACGCGCAGAGCCGGCCACTAAGGTAAGCGCCGTTTTATCTGCGAGCCGTGCCTCGTCTGAGTAGAGCCATTCTTGCGGCCCGATCTTGTGTTTCTGCTTCGATCAGCTGTTTTGCTACGCGGTCGGTCTCAGCCGACCTGCGCTCGCGCTTTTGGAGCGAAGTTCCCTCTCTTATGCTGCCCATCGCAGTCGCCTCATTCTGTCCCCGGAGAGAAGCAGCCCCGGCAGTGTAGAGGGGGCTCATTTCAGCGGAGCCGCTACCGGAGCGCCCCCACTCTGGCCATCTGATTGAAGCACTCTGCCCGATGCTCGGCAAGGCTGGCGAGCGGCTAGGCAGCAGAGGAACTAGGCGCCGTGCTCCTCAGCGCTAAAGCGCAGCGTCAGCACCGGGCGGCCAGCGTCGTCAGTAACGTCCATCCGCCATCCCGGGGCAGACAGCTTACCACGGAGATCACGGATCATCTCGCCCGCTGCGGCGATAGCTTCAGCGCGGGCTGCCTGCAGATCCGGAAGGACAAAGCCGTCCCGATCCGGGATCAAATGGCCGTCGTCCACATGGAAGTAGAACCGGGGCATGCAGGCCAAACCGGTTGGCCGGCGAAGCGTTCCTGTGTTGGGTTAAGCACTTACCTAAGAAGAAGCCCCGACTGTTGGGTTCGGCGATCAGCCGGGGCCGCCCTACCAGCGGCTGGATTGAAGCACTGCAACGGAGGCACAGCAAGCAGCTCTTCTCGCGTGGTCCGCCCCGGTCGCATTTGGTGACACGACGCCTGCTGACCGGGGCAATGGGTCGCGGAGAGCGCGACCGCAGCTACCCTGGTAGAAGATGGTTAGCGCGTTGCAAATCGCGGGTAGCTCATTGTGGATGGCTGCCGCGATACTTCTGTATTTTTGTCGTGCGGAGCCCCGCCAAGCCGTGACGATCAACGGCAGCTTGCCAGGACAGATACTCTTCAATTGTCAAAGAATATCGGCCGCAAGCTTCCTCCACACTGAGGAGACCACCCTTCACGGCCGCAACGACAATCGCCTTCCGTCTGATTACCCAGCGTCCGGCCTGACTAGGCAAATCCGCTACGGAAATGGCCGCCCCGTCCGGACCTTTAACTACTCTCATGCCGCGTCGGTGAGTTACGTCCATCTGAGTGCGTTCTACTTAGCTGCAATACCCTTGCTTACAACGAAGCAGTTAGGGAACTCACTCTAGAGACGGTTAGTGCTTTCTAATCGCCGGATCGCTCCACGGCCCAGAACCGGGGGAATACATCCCCGCCGCCTTCCCGGCTTTGAACCTGACAGCCCGACGGGATTGCCGCTCCAAAGTTGGATAGATCGATAGGGCTGCTCTGGTCCAGAGGTTGATCAACGGCCAAGATCGTTGGCATGGGCGAGCCCGTCCGCCCCGGGCCGGTGGCCAACTAAATCCAAAGACAAAGCTGAACTCACGAAAGGTTCTATCTGGGGCTGGAGGAGAGGTGCCGTGGCGACCCAAATCAGGATTGCGGCCGTTGAGACTGCCAGCAGCCCCTTACCAGGTCGTTGCGAGGATCTTTCCTGAAGCCGGTGCAGCCGCTCGCGAATGTCTCTGACATCCGTACTGATTTGGGCGACATCCCGCGCCAAGTGAGCTGTAGAGGCCTCCAGGTGGGCAATCCGTCCATCAAGCCCTCCAGGCGCTGCAAACAAGCCCAGATCTAAAGAATGCTGCGAATGATGCGTTTTGAGCAACGTGAGAACATCATCAATCCTGCCCGCTATTTCAGCCGCCGTCTCGTCAGCGCGCGAGTTCTCGGAAAAGTCGCCCGAGATGGCACGATCGCCAGCCGGTGCTCGGCTCACAAGTGGCGCCACTGAGCGTGCTAGCATTGCCGCTCGGCTGGCAGCTGGCCATTTGTGGCCATTGCGCGGTGGGTCACAATCGCAGCGCTGTGGTCGCCGCGCACCTCACTCTTGATGCTCTTGATCTCCAAGGGACCGTGGTCCCGAAAATCCCGGAGCCACTCGGATGCGAGGTTTCGAGCCTCTCCCACGCTCGCTCCAATGAACAGCTTGGTTTGCCAATCGTCTGTTATTCGGGATTCCGCAGCGACGGGAACCCGAAATGACGGCATCGGCCTAGGATAGCTGCTCGACATCTGCGGTATCCTCAGAAAAGAGCTAAAGCGGCCACCGTTCCGCCCGTGATGCACCCCGTCACGAGGAAGCAGACGTGAACAGCGATGCGCTCCGGGAACTCTGGTGGTCAGATCTGCTCGACACTGATTGGCTCCGACGATTGCCGCTCACATCAGCTGAAGATGGTTGTCGAACGGTTAACCTGGAGAATCGATAGATCGCACCGTCCTGAAGGAAGTCGTTCACGCGCGCCGGTCATGAAGGCGCTCGCCGATTGGCACGGGGCTGAGGCGATGGGTCACGGAATGGAGTGCCTGTGTTGCGTCGGAACAGGGACCGAATGCCGAAGGCTCGCGGCGATGACCAGCGCCGGCACGCCCGAAAGAAACGCGTCTAGACGCCGAACCAGGTTTCCAGTTGGTCCTGCACTGTGGCAGTCGCTGCGAACTCGAACCCAGCAGAATGACCCCTCTGCCATTTGAGATGAACGGGGGTGCGCTTTCCTGTTTTCAAGAGGATCACGTCGAAACGGAGAGGTAGAGAACACTCACCTCCAAACTAAAGCCGACCGCCCGTCGCGCTCATATCGGCGACGATGCACTCCACGCTTTCGTTGCTTGTCATCACGACTGCACGATCATTGGAGTCGGACCTCGGAGTCATGCGCCGGGTAAATGTCGTGCCAAATTTGAACTTTGTCATCTTCAACAAGATGGCGGAGCCAGATTTGTCTTACGTAAAGATCGGCAGAACAATCTGAACGAGCGGGCGGCGGTCCAGAAACCCCGCACGCTTCTTATCCTAGAGCACCTCGACGCGCTGACCCGGCGAGCGCAAATGAGTCAGATGCCGAGACCAGCTCTGGCGGCCCTGCGGCTCAAGGGCGGCGCGAGATAAGAACACTTGCCGCCGAAACTACTGCGGCCGAGACCGAAGGGCATGGGTCAGGGCTTCCGGAAATACTGCCGCTGGTTAGGCATGTCCTCCAGCCCGATCACGCTGATGATGGCATTGCCGGGACCAGCCGGAACGAGCGGACAGCGACAGGCCTGCTCGGCGGCTGGGTGCTTGGTATCTGCCTCGATGAGCTGGGGCTCGCCAACCGGCCGGCGCGTGGCAGGATCGTAGCGGGTGACGTAGCAGAGCATCGACAGTCTGTGTGTCAGCTGTCCTGCGTGGCTGCGGACCTTATTGTGGAAATGTTGATGACGTACAGGATAAGGCCTGTCGCATCGGTAATGTCCATCTGTCACTCCTGATCAATCCAGACCTGTCCAGCATGATCCGTCAACAAGACGACAATGCGCCTGGCAGCCTCGACCCGGGCCGCGGGGTGATCCGCAAGTTCAGCGCCTTCCGTGAGCATCACGTGGGTGGGGGTGCGAACCTCAAAATTGGATAACGGCACCCCAGTCTCATCGCAGTGTCTCGGGTTTATGCCTACCCGTTTTCCAGCAGATCGCGAATGCTCTTCTCGCGCCCCTTGGGCGGCTCGGCGTGACCCTCAATCTCGACGCAACGGAAATAGACCGCTTGAGGCTTCGACTTGAATTGCGCCTCGACCACCATACGGCCCATGGCTTCGCAATCAGCCAGGGTCTTCACAATAGTGTGTGCCCGCTCTTGTAAGCCGCCCGGCGGCTCCGTCTTCATAACAAGCAGCAGGAAGGCCTTGGTCATGGGCACACCATCGCCCTGACGGACTTCGGATGGAACGGCTGGCCCCGCTCGTTCAGGAAGCCGGCCCCGGCCAGCTCAGCCGAGATTGCGCGCAAGCTGCGTCGCTGCCCTGATTTCGGGTTACGGCGATAGAGGCGTTTCGCGATAGCAACCATGTCCGGCCGGGCTTCTGCATGGCTCTTGCGGCCCTCGCACTTGACGCCGGTGGCGCGCCACCGATCACGGGCACCCTTTAGCTTGGCGACGGTCATCGCCTTATCGAACTCCGCAATGGCCCCGAGCACCTGGCGTACCAGCTTTGCCGTTGGCGTGTCGTCCAGGAACGAGCCGGGGTTATCGGCGGCGATCAGCTCAATGCCGCGCTCCCGCAGCTTGGCATAACCGACTTCCTGCACCATCAGGTCGCGGGCGAACCGACTTGCCGTCTCGACAATGATGGTCCGGACGCCATTGCCCTCGATGCGCTCCAGAGCAGCCATGAAGCCCGGGCGGGTATCGACAGGATCTGCGCCGCTCACCGCAGAGTCATAGAGCGAGGCGACAATCTCGATTCCGTGGCGCTTGGCATAAGCCTCGACGGCGGCGAGCTGGCGCTTCTGGCTGTCCTTGTCCTCGCCGAGATTCGCGGCGCTGCTGGTTCGCAGATATGCGATGGCTTTCACGGTTTTTGCTCCCTCAACGCCTTGCACAGCAATGCTTACGACGCAAACCCGTTACCTATTCTCCAGATATGGTGACAGACCAACGTTTAGAATGCGGTGACAAGCAAGCGCGATCCATGCCAGCAGCGCAGAAGGAGAGCCCGGCCCGCTTTGCTGGGATGCGAACGGCAATCACGTGCAATCGTGCTGCCGAAAACCCACCCTCTGCGCCTACCTGGGCGTCTTGACCGAACGGGATGGCCCGACCCGTTTGTTCGACACTGACGCGTAAGGAAGCTGGCCTTCTAGCACGGGCTGCGCACGGCCGAAACGCCAGCCCTGGTGTTTCAGGCCCGCGAGTCTCGCGGGCTGGAGCCTCGGAGTTATTCGACGACCGGGTGGGACCTGGCCTTGTTCCGGGGCCAAGTCCCGTAACTCACAGGTGGGGATTTATCGATAGTCCCCAGGGAAAACGTCCTGTAAGCCGCCAATCCGGTAGTGTCTCAGTTTATATTTGGCGGCGGCCTCAGCCCCAGGTCACGGAGATTTTGCCGGACGCGAACCCTCCGGCAACGAGTCCCACGGAACATACCGTGAACTAGTCCCAGCCAAGTTGCGTTTCAGGACGCGCAAGGGCAGCGTCATCGGAGTACGCCTTCGGGCGTTGCGGCGGCGGGGCAAAAGCTTCCTAGGGCAGAGACCCCGCCGCCCTCATCGACCGCTGAGCCGGGCTCTACATCCGGCAGCGGTCTCATCACCCAGGGCCGTAGGAGGGCCGTGAATGACTGTCTCCAAAAAGCACACGAGCGGGAGTGAGCGCAACGGGGGTCGGCAGAACCTCGCAAGTAAGATCATGCCCCGACCCGCATCTACTTTCGTTCAATCTCGACAGGTAATCCGCGCCGAGACAGTGGCGGCTCAGGCCTACCCCCATCGGGCACAGAGCAGGGAGGCCGAGCCTAGCTGGCGCCAGCTCACCTGCCTGGCCAAGGAAGTGAGCCTGCCCGCCTGGCCGGAGGCTGCACAGGGATGAGCCGGCGGCCAGCAATACGGGAAACTGATGTGGCCAACGCCGTGAAGGGCGCGATCTTGGGCGGCGTTGATCTGGCGTGCGTCCGTATCGGGCCGGACGGGACCATCAATCTTATCCTTGGCGCGCCGCCGATTGTTGCCATCGCACCTGAATACGATCTTGATCGCGAACTTGCTGCATTCGAGGCACGGCATGGTCAAGGTTGAGCTGAGGGGCGTCGTCAAGAGCACGGCCAAGGGGCGCGTGTATTACTACGCGTGGCGGGGGCCTCCGCTGGGACCGCGTCTTCGCGGTGCCCCCGGATCGCCGGAGTTCATCGCATCGTATCAAGAGGCGCACGAAAGCCGCAGGGCGCCGGATAACGGCCGGTTCCGCGCGCTAGTACTGAAATACAAGAACAGCGACCATTTTCAGAAGGGCTTGGCGCCGTCAACGCGCCGGCAGTGGAACCCTTGGCTGGACAGGATTGCCGACCACTTCGGCGGCCTCAGCATTGCTCAATTCGACCGTCCGGACAAAATCCGGAAGATCATCCGGACATGGCGAAACGGATATGCCGACCGCCCGCGGACGGCAGACTACGGAATGCAGGTGCTTTCTCGCGTTCTCTCGTTTGCTGTCGATCCGCTTGGCAAGATTGCTTCGAACCCATGCGAAGGAATAAAGCAACTCTACCGCGCTGACCGCTCCGAGATCATCTGGTCGGACGCTGACATCGCTCTGTTGAAACAGACATGCGCTCCTGAGATCGCCTATGCCGTTGAATCGGCAGCTTACACGGGGCTACGTCTTGGCGACCTTCTCCGGCTCTCGTGGTCCCATGTCGACGACAACGAAATCGTGATCCCAACTGGGAAGAGCCGCGGCCGAAAAGAGGCGGTAGTGCCTCTCTATGATGACCTGCGGTCGGTCCTGGCCGGCATTCCGAAGCGGGCAACGACGATCCTGACCAGCACGCGCGGGCGGCCCTGGACCGAAGACGGTTTTGGCAGCTCCTTTAATAAGGCGAAGAACCGGGCGGGCATGGCTGACCGCAATCTGCATTTTCATGACCTGCGCGGGACCGCGGCATCCCGGTTCTACGTCGCCGGCCTACCGGAGCGCGTGATCGCCGAGATCATGGGCTGGGAGGAGGAGCACGTCGCCAAGATCATACGCCGCTACGTCGGCCGCGCCGCCGCGACGAGGGCCATGATCCACCAACTCAACGAAGCGAAAAGGAGAACGTAAAGTGCAAAACTCGGTGCAAAACCGTCAGCTCGAAAATGGGCTGTGCGATGGAGCGGGCGATGGGGATCGAACCCACGACATTCAGCTTGGGAAGCTGACGTTCTACCACTGAACTACACCCGCGACCGGCGGCCATCATAGTGATTGCCTCCCGGATTTCCAGTCCCCTCGGCGTTCCGGGCACCTCTGCACTACGCCGCGCTCAGGCGGCGGGCGCCTGCGTAGAATCCATTGCCGAGAAGGCGGCCTCGACGTCCATCCACACCGGCTCGAAGATATGCCCGTCGGGATCCTCGAAGGAGCGGCTATACATGAAGCCCATGTCCTGGCGCTCGCGGATGTCCGCCCGGCCGCCGGCCCCCGCCGCGGCTTCTGTGATCGCGTCCACGTCCGCGCGGCTGTCGCGCGACAGGGCAATGAGCACCTCGCTGGTCTCTCTCGCATTGGCGATCGGCTTCGGCGTGAAGCCGGAGAAGAAGCCATGCGTCAGCAGCATGAAGCTGATCGTGTCCGACCAGACCAACATGGCGGCCTGCTCGTTGCTGAACCGCTCGTCCTTCTGGCAGCCGATCGCTTCGTAGAAGCGGACCGACGCGGTGAGGTTCTTCACGGGCAGGTTCACGAAGATCATCTTGGGCATATGCGTTTCCTTCAGTGGGTGCCGACCGCTTCTGGGTCGACGGTCTCGTCACGGTCAGACCCGGCCCCCGGCGGCCAAGGGCTTCAAATCAAGCCAGGCGCCGGGGCTGGATCAACGGTTCTCCACTCGGTCGCGCAGCCGCTCCTCCTGCGCCGCTAGTTCCGGGGTAAGCGCCTCGCCGAAATCGGCCGCCTCGAACACCGGGCGGATCTCGATTTCGCTGGGGCCTGGCATCGGATTGGGGCAGCGCTTGGCCCATTGCACTGCCTCGGCCATGTCCTTCACCTGCCAGATCCAGAACCCGGCAACCAGCTCCGTCGTCTGCGGGAAAGGTCCGTCGACCACAGTGCGGCTTTCGCCGTGGAAGCGCACGCGCTTGCCTCTGGAGGACGGATGCAGGCCCTCGCCGGACAGCATAACGCCGGCGTCGACCAGTTCCTCGTTAAACTTGCCCATGGCTTCGAGGAGTTCGGTGGAGGGCATTGCGCCCGCCTCTGAATCCGCCGTCGCCTTCACCAGAACCATTACGCGCATCGTCTTGTGTCCCTGATCCACGGCCGCAACGGGCCTCGATATGCAGAGGACGAAATAGGGTCAGCCGGCCCGACATCCGCGAGCAGATTCTTATCATGGCCAGCCCACCGCGACGGTCCGGTGCTCGCAAGCAAACAAGGTCTTCTTCACCCGCGGTCCCTGCGCGCCGGTCCGAATAGCCTGCTGTTGCGCGGCGAGGGTCACGTGCGGCCGGCGCAGATGGCGGTCGTTGCAGGCGCGTGCGGCGGCGGTGGCATGGTGGACGGAGCGATGCAGGACGTTTGCTCGGCCGCCGCCGGCGGTGGTTCGGCAGGCGGATCGGGGGACGGATCCGGCCAGGGTTCCGGCCAGTAACCAGACGAATGGTCCGGGCCGACCAGGGTCGGACCGGGACCGATCGCTTATTCCGCCGCGACCATGGCTTGGCGCCGCCGGCGGTAGGGGCCGTCGATGCGGGCCCAGGCCGGACGTTCAAACAGCCAGCGCCCCCAGCCGCTCCATTGGATGACGGCATAGAGCACGACCGGGCCTATGATGCCGGCCAGCGTGACCAGTAGCGAGATCGTGCCGACGTCGCTGACGATGCGGGTCTTCAGGAGCACGGCACGGCTCACCGCCATCGGCAGGAAGAAGGCCAGGTAGATGACGATGGAATTGGCGCCCAGCCAGGCAAGCGGGCTGGAAAGCGATGTGCGGGCCAGGAGCGCCGAGACGGTGATAATGGCCGCGGCCCCGGCCAGGCCGAGCGCGAGGCTGACGAGCGGCAGGTCGGCGTAACCGTTGAAGACGAGCAGGCCGTTGAGGACGCCCCACAGCCCGAGGCCAACGAGGGCGGCGACCCGGTCGGCGGCGGCTTCCCTGGCTAGCGCAAAGATCATGTTTGCGAAAACATAGCCGGTGTAGAAGTAGACGAACCGGCTGGCGAACTCATCAATCAGCACGGATCCGGTGTGGATCGGCGCCATTTCGAGCGCAGCGGCGGCGATCCAGACGATCGGCCACGGGATGTTTTTCAAGAGCCGCGTGACCACCAGGAAAAGGGCAAGGTGGTAGATGAACCACAGCGTCCCCCATGGCTCGATAAAGGCGGTGAGATACTGGCCGAGCACGCCGCTCCAGCCGATCTCGGCGGCGAAGCCGGGCGCCTTGAAGGCGAACTGGATCGTCAGCCAGAGCACGTAGAAATAGGCGAAGTGGAGCACTTTCCGGTCGAGAAAGAGCCGCCACGGCGCATTGATGCGGCTGGCGAGGAACAGCCCGGCGATCAGGAAGAAGTCCGGCATGCGGAAGGGACGTGCAAACTCAACAACCGTACCCAGCCAGCCGGTCGCGCCCGCCGCCTTCTCGACGCCGAGGGTGGAATGCATCATGACGACGAAGCAGATGCAGAATCCCTTCGCCACATCGACCCAATCGATCCGCTCAGCCACTGCGCGCTCCTCGTCTGTCCGCCGTAAGCGTCCTTATCTGCCGCCAGCGGGCGGTTGTCGCGCGCCCCGTAAAGAGACGGTAAACATTTGGCCGAAACTTAACTGCTCGGAATGTCACGAGCCGTTATGTCTCTGATAACTCTGAAGGGTGGTTTGAACTCTAGGCGCACAAACACGACCGTCTACAACCGCTTCAAACAGGTGGTTGCGCCGTGCTTCTGGCGAGTGATGCTGAGTGCTCTTGCCGAAGCCGGCTGGGTCCGCAGAAACCGCTGCTTTGGGTTCTACCTAAATCAAGGCTCAAAGCAGACGTCCAAGAGCGATTGACAGATCGGAACGGTCGGTTCTTATTCCCTGCATGGGGACCGCGATCTCCCCATGAGGCGACATGCTGAAGTATCGCGTCCTGCTCACGATGAGGACGCTCGCATGCCTGCTCTCAATATGATTCCGCTGGACAAGCTTGTCCGTCAGATCGGTGCTCCCAAGGGACCCGTCGTCATCGATGTTCAAACCGACGACGATTTCGCACTGGATCCACGCTTGATTCCTGGCGCTGTGCGCCGCTCCCACAAGACTGTCACCCAGTGGGCGTCCGAGTTTCGGGGTCGCTCCGCCGTGGTGGTCTGCCAAAAGGGTTTGAAGCTGAGCCAGGGGGTGGCCGCGTGGCTGCGGCATGAGGGTGCTTCAGCCGAGTCGCTGGATGGCGGCGCGCTCGGCTGGGCAGCAGCTGGGCTGCCCATGGTGCCGGATGCCAAGCTGCCGCCACGCGATGCGCAAGGGCGGACCGTCTGGGTCACGCGCGCCCGGCCCAAGGTTGACCGCATTGCCTGCCCTTGGCTCATCCGCCGCTTCGTCGACCCGAACGCCGTGTTCCTGTTCGTTGCGCCCCCTGAGGTGCTGGGCGTCGCCGATCGCTTCTCGGCCACGCCCTTCGACATCGAGGGCAAGGGGGTGTTCTGGAGCCACCGGGGCGAACTGTGCACCTTCGACGTCATGGTGGAGGAGTTCGGGTTAGGAAGCTTCGGTGCGCTCCAGCATCTCGCATCCATTGTCCGCGGCGCCGACACAGCCCGGCCCGACCTGGTGCCGGAGGCTGCGGGCCTGCTGGCCGCCTCGCTGGGGCTGTCGCGCATGTTCGACGAAGATCTCGAACAACTCGAGGCCGGTATGCTCCTCTACGACGCGTTCTATCGTTGGTGCCGCGACGCCACCGACGAGATCCACAACTGGACTTCGCACAAGCCGCCCAGAGCAGTGCTACTAAGCCGGGAGCGCGGTCATGACGCGAGGCGTTAGCGTGGACCGGGAGGGGAGGGTCAGCACTGCCGAAGCCGCGGAGCCTTCCATACCTCGGCTGTCGGAGAGCCAAATCTTCTTCAAGTTCCTGCGGTTCGGCTTTCTTGCCTGGGGCGGCCCCGTTGCCCAAATCGCGATGATCCGGCGAGAACTGGTTGACGAGGAGCATTGGGTTTCGAGCGGCCGCTTCAACCGCCTTCTGGCCATCTACCAGGTGCTGCCCGGGCCCGAGGCGCACGAGCTTTGCGTGCACTTAGGCATGCTGCCGGGGGGCCGCCTGGGCGGGTTCTTGGCCGGCCTCGGCTTCATGCTGCCGGGCTTCGTCCTGATGTTCGCGCTGTCGTGGCTTTACTTCACCATCGACATCTCGCAATCGGCGTTTGGTCCCGTCTTTCTCGGTGTCCAAGTCGCGGTGATCGCATTGATCGTGCGCGCCGTTCACCGGATCGGCGGGCATGTGCTCCTCGACCGCTGGCTTTGGGCGATCGGGATAGCAAGCGCCGCAGCAGCCTTTCTTGGCGTAACCTTCTGGATCACCCTGGCGGCTGCCGGCCTGATCTACCTCTTCGCGAAACAGGGGAGGCTGGCACTCGCGGCCACGGCGTTCGCTGCAGCCACTATCCTGGCTTACCTCGCGGGCATCGACGTCGGTGGCGGCCTGTTCGATAGCTCCGTGGCAACGGATGGGGCAGCTGCCAATCCCGGTGCACCTCACGACGCGAGCCTGGCGGCTTTGTTCTTTTCAGGCTTAAAGGCGGGCTTTCTGACCTTTGGCGGCGCCTACACCGTCATCCCTTTCCTGCGCGACGATGCAGTCGGCAACGGCTGGATGACAGATGGGCAGTTCCTCGATGGGCTTGCTCTCTCGGGAATCCTGCCGGCGCCGCTGATCATCTTCTCCACATTTGTCGGCTATTTCGGCGGCGGCCCGCTCGGCGCCATCGCCATGACGGCGGGCATCTTCCTTCCTGCGTTCAGCTTCTCCCTGCTCCTGCACGATCGGCTGGAGCGGGTTGTCGAGAACAAGACCCTGCATGGCTTTCTCGAAGGTGTGGCGGCGGGAGTTGTCGGCCTTATCGCCGCGACGACCGTGGACCTTGCCCTGAACCTGGCTCAGCGGCTGCCGGCTTTGCTTCCGGGCGTAGTGACCTTCGGACTCGCCCTCGCTGTCCTGTATCTGTGGAAATCGAAGTTCAACATACCCTTGGCGGTGATCGTCGGAGGCCTCCTTGGATGGGTTCTTTTCCGCCTCTTCTCGTAGTCGGAGACCCTGCATTGAGGAACTCGGCTGCAAAGGCGTAAGCGGGAATTCAAGGATGGATTGTCCTGCCACGATCGTGATCAACGGCGCGGGCGACATCGGTTCAGCCGTGGCCGTTTTCGCGTTCCGGCAGGGCTGCCGCGTTGTGATCCGGGACGAAGCCCAACCGGCCTGGACCCGGCGTGGCATGGCGTTCACGGACGTCTTCTTTGACGACGCAGCCGAGCTTTGGTGCGTGCTCGTGCAGGAGAAAGCCAAAGTCATCAAGGTCGACCGTCGCGGCGAGCCGGCGGCTTGCTTCGGCGTTGGTCAGCGGCCCTGCGTCATCGCCGCCGCGCTCATTGTTTTCCTCGGAGCTGACCTGGGCCTTCCGCTGCAAGGCCAGCCCGAACGACGAGATCTGCCGCACGACTGCAGGCGGGCAATTTCATGAAGGAAATTCTCCGGCTTAGCGGCTGCGGCCAAAAGATCGAGCAAATCACGGCCCCGCACTATGCCGAACCCGATGCCACCTTGCGGCCTGTACATCAGCGGTCGCGCAATCCGACAGGGTCCCCTGCTCGCCTCCTGCTGACCTCTCGCGGGCTCAGGGCCTTCGGTGATGGCCTGGTCAGCCTCCTCCTTCCTGTCTATCTCGCCCAGCTTGGGCTGAGCGCTGTTGAGATTGGCGCGTTGGTGACCGCAACGCTTGCAGGCTCCTCGATTCTCACGCTGAGCGTCGGCCTCATGGCGCACCGGTTCTCCGGCCGAGGCATTCTCCTGTCCGCCTCGGCCTTGATGATTGCCACCGGGATTGCGTTCAGCCTGGTCCAGGATTTCTGGCCGCTTCTGCTGATCGCCTTTCTCGGAACTCTCAATCCCTCTGCTGGCGACGTCAGCCTATTCCTGCCACTCGAGCAGGCCCAGCTATCGCGATTGGCGGCCGATCGGGACCGAACGGCCATGTTCGCCCGCTACAGCTTTATCGGTTCTCTCGCCGGAGCTGTTGGAGCGCTTGCGGCAGGGGCGCCCGGGCTCTTGGCAGAAGAACTCGGCTTGTCGTCGCAACTCGCTCTGAAAGGCTGTTTCGTCCTTTACGCTCTGCTTGGGGCGATAAGCCTGCTGCTTTATAGGCGTCTGCCGAAGGGTTCCACCTCGGAACTCACGGCAGCACAGCGACCACTGAAACAGTCCCGGCGGATTGTCCTGACCCTTGCTGCCCTGTTCAGTCTCGACTCGTTCGGCGGTGGCTTCGTCGTTCAGTCACTCCTTGCCCTTTGGCTGTTCGAGCGGTTCGGGCTGTCGCTCTCCACCGCTGGCGCGATCTTCTTCTGGACAGGCGTGCTCTCGGCCTTCTCGTATTTCGTGGCGGTCCGGATTTCCAAGCGCATAGGTCTGGTGAACACGATGGTGTTCACGCATCTGCCTTCAAGTGTCTGCCTTATTTTAGTCCCGCTCATGCCGAGCCTTGGGCCTGCTGTCGCCCTGCTGCTGGTCCGCAGCGCTCTCTCTCAAATGGACGTGCCTACCCGCACGTCCTACGTAATGGCCGTTGTAGCGCCTGAGGAAAGAGCAGCAGCGGCGAGCGTGACGGCGGTTCCCCGGAGCCTGGCAGCGGCGGCAAGTCCGGTCCTCGCCGGGCTGTTGCTAACCGGATCCAGTTTTGGTTGGCCGCTGGTGATCGCGGGCGGGGTGAAGATCACATACGACCTACTACTGCTCGCAATGTTCAGGAAAGTTCGACCGCCGGAGGAGAGCGGTTGAGCTAACGACTGGTCATCGTGCGCGCGCTGCTGGGCGGCCCGAAAAAGGCGGAGGTGAAAAGTATGGTTAATCAAGGCTTTCCGACCGACAGAATTTTAACTGCTCGTTAAATCGCCAAAATTAACGTCGACAGCCTAGCCCGGGCACGGGAATGGGGCAGCATGCCGAAGCGCAGCGACACGAGACGCGTCGAACCGAAGTTCGGCGACGCCGGGCAGGCAGGCCTTGCCGTGTCGCCGGAGGACCGCCCGGACGGTGCCTCCAAGGGCGGCCGGAAAACGCCGCGTGAGCGCAAGGTACACGGCGCGCGACGGGGCTGGGGGCGCAGGCGAACGGGTGACAGGCCGCGGCGTTCCCTGCTGAGCCGGATTTTCCGGCGTACGTTCTACTGGGGTTTCGTGCTGTCCTTGTGGGGCGGCATCGCCGTTGCCGGCGTTGTCGCATACTACGCTGCGCAGCTGCCCGGCGGGTCCGAATGGAAGGTGCCGGACCGGCCGCCCAACATCCAGATCCTCGCCGTTGACGGCACGCTGATCGGCAATCGTGGCGATACGGGCGGCGAGTCCGTGCGCATCGAACAATTGCCGCCCTACGTGCCGAATGCGGTTATCGCCATCGAGGACCGCCGCTTCCGCTCGCATTTCGGCGTCGATCCGATCGGGCTGACCCGCGCCGCGGTGAAGAATTACACGGCCGGCGGCACGGTGGAGGGCGGCTCGACGCTCACCCAGCAGCTGGCCAAGAACATGTTCCTGTCCCCCGAGCGCTCCCTGAAGCGCAAGGTGCAGGAGGTGGTGCTCGCCGTGTGGCTGGAAGCGAAGTTCTCCAAGGACGAGATCCTGGAGATGTACCTGAACCGGGTGTATTTCGGTTCAGGCGCCTACGGCATCGACGCGGCGGCGCGGCGCTATTTCGACCGGGATGCGACCGAGCTGACGGTGCCCCAGGCCGCCATGCTGGCCGGGCTGCTGCCGGCGCCAAGCGCTTATTCGCCGAATAAAAATCCAAAGGCGGCGCGCGACCGGGCCAACCTCGTCCTCGCGGCGATGGCCGACCAGGGCTACATAACCGATGCGGACCTTACGCAAGCGCGCGACGAGCCGGCCAAGGCAGTCACCGCGCACATGACGCGCAGCGAGAACTATGTCGCCGACTGGGTGATGGATGTGCTGCCGTTCCATCTCGGCTCCATCGAGCGCGATGTGGTGGTTGAAACCACCGTCGACCTGCAGCTGCAGGACGGCGCCGAGAAGGCGCTGGTGCAGACGCTCGACGAGGAGGGTGACGAATACGAAGTGAGCGAGGGCGCCATGGTGGTGCTCGACGGCACCGGCGCGGTGCGCGCGATGGTCGGCGGCCGCTCCTACGCCAAGAGCCAGTTCAACCGCGCGGTGGACGCCAAGCGGCAGCCAGGGTCGTCGTTCAAGCCGTTCGTCTACCTGACGGCGATCGAGCGCCTCGGGCTGCGGCCGGATACGGTGCGCGTTGACGAGCCGGTGACCTTCGGCAACTGGTCGCCGAAGAACTCCAACAACAAGTTCCGCGGCCCGGTCCAGCTGCGCGACGCGCTGGCCGATTCCATCAACACAATCGCCGCCAAGCTTGCGGTCGAAGTGGGTCCAGACGCGGTGGTTGAGACCGCGCGGCGGATGGGCATCAACTCGCCGATGGCGGCGAACGCCTCGATCGCGCTCGGAACCTCGGAAGTGTCGCTGCTCGAGCTGACCGGAGCCTATGCGCCGTTCTCCAACGGCGGCTATGCCGTGGCGCCGTTCGTCATCCAGCGCATCCGCACGCCGGATGGCGACGTCCTGTTCGAGCGTAAGGGGTCTGGGCTCGGCCAGGTCGCCAGCCCGGAAACGGTCGCCATGATGAATTACATGATGCAGGCGACGGTGGAGAGCGGTACCGGCACCAAGGCGGCGATCGAGGGCTGGCATTCCGCCGGCAAGACCGGGACCAGCCAGGATTTCCGCGATGCCTGGTTCCTCGGCTACACGGCCAACCTGACGGCCGGCGTTTGGGTCGGCAACGATTCCAACGCGCCCACCAAGCGCACCACAGGCGGCAGCCTGCCGGCGATGATATGGTCGAAGTTCATGACGGAGGCCCATGAGGGCGTCCCGGTCGCGGAACTGCCCGGAGCGGAGATGATGGCCGCGCTGCTGCAGCCGCAGGAGCCCGTCGCGCAGGAACAATGGGGGGTGACGCAAGCCGCCCAAGCCGCGCCGGTGGTGGTGCGCGAGCGGCGCGGGCTGTTCGGCCGCCGCATCGTCGAGCGCCAGCCGCGGCGCGAGCGGCGCGGCTTCTTCCGCCGGATGTTCGGCGGCGGCTAGCCGGGCGGCAATTCGGGGCGGCCGACTGCGTGCAGCGCGGCGCCGTTCGCCTTTAGCCAGGCCTGCGCCTGCCGGTAGCCGGGATTGAGCTGCGCGACCAGTGCCCAGAAGCGAGGGCCGTGGTTCATTTCCCGCAGGTGCGCTACCTCGTGGGCGGCCAGGTAGTCCAGAACATATGGCGGCGCGAGGATCATCCGCCAGGAGAAGGTGAGCGCGCCGGTCGATGAGCAGGAGCCCCAGCGGCTTTTCGGGTCGCCGATGCGGATGGCGCCGGGAGTTCTGCCAACGGCCGCCGCATGGCGGGCGACCGCGGCCTCGAATCCGCCCCGCGCCTCGCGCTTCAGCCAGTCGGTGACGCGGCGCGGGAGGTGGTCCGCTTCGCCCGGCACCATCAGCCGGGGGGCGCCGTTATCCTCCAAACGCACCAGTCCCCGGCCGCCCTGATGCACGATGACGCATGGGCTGCCGCGCAGCGGGAACACGGCGCCATCCGCGAACGAAATGCCCGCCGCCTGCCGCTCAAGCCGCGCTTCCAGCCAGCCGGTGTTCTTGCGCAGGAATGCGTCGCCATGCGCCAGCGGGGTGCGGGCCGGCAGGGTGAGCACCGGCGAGCCGGTTGCCGCGTCCAGCCTCAGGATCAGCCGGCGTGCCCGCGCGCTGCGTTTGACGCATACCGGGAGATCGCGTCCGCCAATCTCGATTGAAAGCCGCTCCGGGCCGCGCTTCAGGGCGAATCGCATTTCGCGATTATAATCGGGGCATAAGGCGGGAGTTGCATGACTGTTCGCGGAGGGGCACTAATCCGTCCCGATACGGGGGACGTGATCGCCTATGAGCCTGGAATTCCTGGTCACCTCGCTGATCGTGGTGGTCTCACCCGGCACCGGCGTCCTTTTTACCTTGGCGACCGGGCTTTCGCGCGGCTACCGGGCGAGCATAGTGGCGGCGTTCGGCTGCACGCTCGGCATCGTGCCGCATATGGCCGCTGCAATCCTCGGCCTGGCCGCGGTCCTCCACACAAGCGCGCTGGCCTTCCAGGTGCTGAAATATCTCGGGGTGGCCTATCTCCTCTACATGGCGTGGAGCACCTTGCGTGAGCACGGCGCCTTGCAGGTCCAGAAGGAGGTCGGGCCGCGTTCCGCGGCGCAGGTGACGGTAAGGGCTATCCTGATCAACATCCTCAATCCAAAGCTGTCGATCTTCTTTCTGGCTTTCCTGCCGCAATTCGTGGCCGTGGACGAAGCCCATCCGCTGTCGCGCATGCTTCTGCTCAGCGGCGTCTTCATGCTGATGACCTTTGTCGTGTTCGTCGGCTACGGTCTTTTCGCCGCTTCTGTCCGCGATCACGTCATCTCGCGTCCGCGCGTCGTGACCTGGATGCGGCGGACCTTTGCCGGCGCCTTCGCCGCGTTGGGCGCCAAGCTGGCCTTTGCCGAACGCTAGTCAGGCAGGCCAGATCGGGGGAGGGGGTCCGGAAGCGTCCGGACCCGAGGCGCTGCCCGTTGCGGCCGTCTTCCCTGAACTCCTGGGCACGCTGGAGGCCCGCAACGCCGCCGTCCTGATAGCGCCTCCCGGGGCTGGGAAGACGACCGGCGTCCCGCCGCAGCTGCTCGCGGCGGCGTGGCGCGACAACCGCAAGATCATCGTCGTGGAGCCGCGCCGGCTGGCCGCCCGCGCCGCCGCCGCCCGCGTTGCCGCCATGCTGGGCGAAGCGGTGGGCGGCAGCGTCGGCTACCGGGTTCGCAACGAAACCCGGGTTTCGGCCGCCACGCGTGTCGAGTTCGTCACCGCCGGCGTGTTTGTCCGGGTGATCCTCGACGACCCGGCGCTGGGGGATGTTGCGGCGGTCCTGCTGGACGAGGTTCACGAACGCGCCGTCGACATGGACCTTGCGCTGGCGCTGACCCTCGATGCGCAAGCCGGATTGCGCGACGACCTGCGTGTCCTCGCGATGTCTGCGACACTGGACGGCCGCCGCTTCGCCGAACTGCTTGGCGGCGCTCCGGTGGTGGAAAGCCAGGGGCGGCTGTTTCCGGTCCAGACGCGTTATCTCGGCGCAGACCCGGCGCTGCGGGTGGAGGACCGCATTGCCCGCGCCGTTCGCACTGCGCTGGCTGATGAGAGCGGCTCCATCCTCGCCTTCCTGCCCGGCCAGGGCGAGATCGTCCGCACGGCAGAGCGGATCGCCGAACGGCTCCCGCCGAATACGATCCTCGCCCCGCTGTTCGGTGCGATGGACCCGCGCGCGCAGGACGCCGCCATCCGGCCGGCGCCGCCCGGCCAACGGAAGATCGTGCTGGCCACGTCCATCGCCGAAACGTCGCTGACCATCGAGGGAGTGCGGGTGGTGATCGACAGCGGTTTGGCACGCCGGCCACGCTACGAGCCCGGCTCCGGCCTGTCGCGATTGGAAACGGTGCGCGTGTCGCGGGCCGCGGCGGACCAGCGGCAGGGCCGCGCCGGACGTACCGGACCGGGGGTCTGCCTGCGCTTGTGGGACGAGCCGCAGAACGCCGCGCTCCCGCCTTTCGACCGGCCTGAGATCCTGGAAACCGACCTCGCGCCCCTCGCCTTGACACTGCTGGCCTGGGGCGTCGCCGACCCGGGCGCGCTGCGCTGGCTCGATCCACCGCCGGCGGCGGCTTATGGCGAAGCGCTTGACCTGCTTGAGCGCCTCGGCGCCCGCGACCGGTCGGGCGGCCTTTCCGCCCATGGCCGCCGCCTCGCCGACCTGCCGCTGTCGCCACGCCTGGCCAACATGGTTCTTGCCGGCGCCGGGCGCGGCGAGGCGCGGCTGGCCACCGAGATCGCCGCCATCCTGTCCGAGCCCGGCCTGGGTGGCCGCGACACCAATCTGCGCCACCGGCTGGAAAGCTTGCGGCGCGACCGCTCCGAGCGCGCGCGGGGCGCCCGCGATGCAGCCCGGCGCTGGGAGCGCAGCGTTGCCGATGCGCCGACCGCGGAAGGCGCGGCGGAACTCGGCCCTGCCGGGCTGCTGGCGCTCGCCTTTCCCGAACGCGTCGCCCAGCGGCGCGGCGCCCGCGGGAAATTCCGCATGGCTAACGGCAGCGGCGCCAGGCTGGACGAGACGGATGCGCTGGCCGGCGAAGCGCTTCTGGCGATCGCCGAAGCCCAGGGCGGGGGGCCGGATAGCCGCATCCTGCTCGCCGTGCCGATCGGCCGGGCTGAGTTGGCCGGCATTTTCGCGGAACGGATACGGACGGAGGAAACCCTCGCTTACGACGCGGCCGCCGATGCGCTGCGGGCCGTTCGCGTGACGCGTCTCGATGCGCTCGCGCTCGAGCAGACCGCCATCGAAGTGCCGGAGGACGGCAGGGCGGCGCGGCTGCTGCTGGAGACGGCGCTCGGCCGCGGGATCGGCGCGCTCCCCTGGCCGGACGACCTGCAAGCGGTGCGGGGGCGCATCGCCTTTCTGCGCCGGCGCGATCCGGACTGGCCCGATCTGTCCGACGCGGCGCTGACCGAAAGCGCTGGCGACTGGCTGCTGCCGGCTCTCGCCGGCAAGCGGCGCCTGGCCGAGCTGACGGCCGGCGACCTGCGCGCCGCCTTCTCCGGGCTGCTGCCCTGGGCACGCATGACGGAGCTGGACCGGCTAGCTCCGCCGGTCTTCACCGCGCCCTCCGGCGCCGCCACTGCGATCGACTATTCCTCCGGTGAGCCCGTGGTCCGCATCAGGGTGCAGAACCTGTTCGGACTGCAGCAACACCCGGCGGTGCTGGGGGGCGCGGTGCCCATCCTCTTCGAACTGCTCTCACCCGCCTCCCGCCCGCTGCAGGTCACCCGCGACCTGCCGGCCTTCTGGAGCGGATCGTGGCGCGACGTGCGAGCCGACATGCGCGGGCGCTACCCAAAGCATTCCTGGCCGGAGAACCCTGCCGTTGCCGAGCCGCTCGCCGGGGCGAAAAGACGGGGCTGAACGTCACCCGGGGCGCCACCGCCGTCCCTCCAGCGCCACCGCGAAGCGGTTCGGGTCGCGCGAAAAGGCGGCCAGACCGGCAAGCGCCGGGTTTTCGCGGGTGATCACCCAAGTCGGGATCGACTGCATGAGCCCGTGATGCGGCCGCTTGGCCTCGAAAGCGCGGCGGAACTCGCTGCCTTGCAGCAACGGCAGGATGCGCGGCGGGATGCCGCCGCCGAGATAAACGCCGCCGCGCGCCATGAAGATCAGCGCCATGTCGCCGGCGAAGCGGCCCAGCATGCGGCAGAACAGGGCCAGGGTGCGCACGGCGGCGGGGTCCGAACCGGCCAGCGCGGCGTCGGTGACCGCCGCCGGGTTGTCGTGCAGAGCCGCCCCGCCCTCGGCGGCTATCAACGCGCGATAGAGCTGCACGATGCCGCGGCCGCAGAGGATCGTTTCGGCCTCCACCCGCCCGTGCTCGGCCTCCAGATGCGCCCAGACGGCGAACTCGTCCGCCTCGGCGGGGCCGAATTCCACATGTCCGCCCTCACCGGGGACCGGCGCCCAGATCCCGCCGGCCGGCACCAAGGCGCCGACGCCGAGCCCCGTGCCGGGTCCGAGCACCACCTTTGCGCCCGCCGCGGTTTCGGAGCCGTTGCCAAGCTGCTCGAGGTCCTCGGGGACAAGCGCCGGCAGGGCGAGCGCCAGCGCCTCGAAGTCGTTCAGCAATACGACGTCCTCGATCCCGGTGACGCGGATGGTCTCCGCCGGGCGGATCACCCACTCGGCATTGGTGATGCGCGCCGCATCGCCCGTGATCGGGCCGGCTATATCGATCACCGCCGCGCGCGGACGCAGGCGGGTGTGCGGCAGCACGAATGTCTGCACTACCGCCTCCAGGCCGCTGTAATCGGCGGTGGCGATCAGCGGCAGCAGCTGCGGCGGCGATTGCGGGTCGGCCAGCAACGCGAAACGCGCATTGGTGCCGCCGACATCGCCGACCAGGACGGGGAACGGCAGCGGCTCAATGGGGGCGGAGCGGGACATGGACGCCTGTTGAAGCTTTGGCGAGGGATAGCCCGCCGCGCGGCTCTGTCAAAGGGCCGCCCCGATTGCCTTCCACAAAGGGGGTGCATTGCGCTTTTCGCCATGCCAAATTGCGCGCAGATCGCGCCGGGCCGCCTCCGGCCGGGTTTTCACAAGAGGGAGCGGATCATGCGTTTCAGATGGCTCGCCGCAATCGCGGCGCTCGCCTTGGTCGGCCAGGCACAGGCGCAGGAGCAGGCCACCCCGGCTCTGGTCTATGACCTCGGGGGCAAGTTCGACAAGAGCTTCAACGAGGCCGCCTACAACGGCGCCGAGCGCTTCAAGGCGGAAACCAACGTCGAATACCGCGAGTTCGAGATTCAGAACGAGTCGCAGCGCGAGCAGGCGCTGCGCAACTTCGCCCGCCGCGGCTACAGCCCCATCATCGCGATGAGCTTCAGCCAGGAAGCACCGCTGAAGAAGGTCGCGGCAGAATTCCCCGACATCGAGTTCGCCATCGTCGACGCGGTTGTCGACCTGCCGAACGTCCGCTCCATCGTCTTCAAGGAGCACGAGGGTTCGTACCTTGTTGGCATGATCGCTGCGCTGACCTCGAAGTCCGGCAAGATCGGCTTCGTTGGCGGCATGGACATCCCGCTGATCCGCCGCTTTGCTTGCGGCTACGTCGAGGGCGCCAAGGCGGCCAAGCCCGACATCCAGATTTTTCAGAACATGACCGGCGACACCGGCGCGGCCTGGAACGACCCGGTAAAGGGCGGCGAACTGGCGCGCAGCCAGATCGAGCGCGGCGCCGATGTGATCTATCACGCGGCTGGCGGCACCGGGTTGGGCGTTCTGCAGGCCGCCGCGGACGCCGGCGCGCTCGGGATCGGGGTGGATTCCAACCAGAACCACCTGCACCCCGGAAAAGTGCTGACCTCGATGCTGAAGCGAGTGGACAACGCCGTCTACGACACCTTCATGGACCACCATAAGGGCGAGTGGAGCGCCGGCGTGCAGAACCTCGGCCTCGCCGAGGACGGCGTCGGCTGGGCGATCGACGACAACAACAAGAGCCTGATCACGCCGGAGATCCAGCAGGCGGTGGAAGCCGCGCAGGCGAAGATCGTCGCCGGGGAGACAAAGGTCCACGACTACATGGAAGACGATACCTGCCCCCAGAGCTGATGCGGAGGGGAGCGGCATTGATCCTCCCCCGTCGCTTGCAACGGGGGAGGAACCGATCCGCTGCACGCCCCCTCAACACCCTGTTGGTCACAGCGTTCGCTGTCGCCCTAGCCGCCTGCACATCCGGCCCAACTCGGCCGGTAACCCCCATCGCGGTAGATGCCGCGCGCACCCAGGCGCTGGTTTCCGCCTTTCGCGCGCAGAACGGGCTCGGGCCGGTGCGGGTGGAATCGCGCCTTATGCAGGCCGCGCAGACTCAGGCGCGGGCGATGGGCGAGCGTGACAAGATGGGACACCGCGTCGCCGGGCCGCTGCCGCGCCGGGTCGTGGCGGCCGGCTACGACTGGGGCAGCGCCGCCGAGAACCTCGGCGCCGGCTACCGCAGCCTCGACGCTGCGATGCAGGGCTGGAAGGATTCGCCCGACCATCGGCACAACCTGCTCAATCCCGATATGACGGAGATCGGCGTCGCGGCCGTCCGCACGCCGGCCGGCTCCGACCACGACACCTATTGGGCGCTGATCCTCGCCAGCCCGCGGCCGGAGCCGCCGCCGGGCGGTCCGTTCGCCATGCCCGCGCAGCGCGAGGGCGACACGGTGGTGACGTTCGGCGGCGCGGTGCTGCCGCGATGAACGCCGCCGCGCCGGTGGCTGCCCCGCTGGCGATCGAGCTGATCGGCATCGACAAGAGCTTTGGCGCCGTCCACGCAAACCGCGACATCCACCTCGCCATTGCCAAGGGCGCCATCCACGGGATCGTCGGCGAGAACGGCGCCGGCAAGTCGACGCTGATGTCCATTCTCTATGGCTTCTACCAGCCGGATGCCGGCGAGATCCGGGTCGACGGCCGGCCGATGGCGATCCGCTCCTCTGACGAGGCGATCGCCGCCGGGATCGGCATGGTCCACCAGCACTTCATGCTGGTCGAGCCGTTCACGGTGCTGGAGAACGTCATGCTCGGCGCGGAAGGCGGCGCGCTGTTGCGCGGCGGTATTGCCAAGGCGCGCGCCGAACTGCAGCGGCTGGAACGCGAATACGCGCTGGAAGTCGACCCCGACGCGGTGGTCGGCGATCTGGCTGTCGGATTGCAGCAGCGGGTGGAAATCCTCAAGGCGCTCTATCGCGGCGCCGACACTTTGATCCTCGACGAGCCGACCGGGGTGCTGACCCCGGCCGAGGCCGAGCACCTGTTCCGCATCCTGCGCCAGCTGCGCGACCAGGGCAAAACCATCGTTCTGATCACCCACAAGCTGCGCGAGATCATGGCCGTGACCGATTCCGTCTCGGTGATGCGCCGCGGCGAGATCGTCGCAACCAGGAAAACCGCGGAAACCAGCCCGGAGGAACTTGCCCAGCTGATGGTCGGCCGCCGCGTCCTGCTGCGGCTGGAGAAGAAGCCGGCCGCCCCTGGCCTGCCGCTGCTCAAGGTCGAGAACCTCGGCTATGTGGACGACCAGAAGGTCACGCGGCTCGCCGATATTTCCTTCGAGGTGCGAGCCGGAGAGATCGTCGGCATTGCCGGCGTGGCGGGCAACGGTCAGTCGGAGCTGCTGGAAGTGCTGGCGGGCATCCGCAAGGCCACCGTCGGCCGCGTGTTCCTGCATGGCGAGCCCGTCCCGGTGATGACAAACGCCGACCCGGCGGCGCTGCGCACCCGCGGGCTCGCCCATGTGCCAGAAGACCGGCACCGCATGGGCCTGGTGAACGCCTTCGAGGAATGGGAGAACTCGGCGCTGGGCTACCACGGCAACGAGCGGTTCCTGGACGGACCGCTGCTCGACATCGCAACCATGCGCGACGATGCGCGCCAAAAAATCGAGCGTTATGACATCCGCCCGCCCAACCCGCGGCTGAAGACGGCGAACTTTTCCGGCGGCAACCAGCAGAAAATCGTGCTGGCGCGGGAATTGGAGCGCGGCCCCTCCGTCCTGCTCGTCGGCCAGCCGACGCGCGGGGTCGACATCGGCGCGATCGAGTTCATCCAGCGCCAGCTGCTGGCCATGCGCGAGGCTGGCACGGCCATCCTGCTCGTCTCCGTCGAGCTCGACGAGATCCGCGCCCTTTCCGACCGTATCCTTGTTATGTGCGGCGGCCGCATTGTCGGCGAGCGGAAGACGGAATCGGACGAGCGCGAGTTGGGACTGCTCATGGCCGGAATGGGCGAGGCGGCCTGACGTGACCGCGTCCGCCGCCCAGCGCCAGCCAGCTCCGGCAGCGGCCAGCCTCGCTCCCGCCGCGCTGCCTGCCTGGGCGGATTACGTCGTGCTGCCGCTGCTCAATGTGGTCGCCGCTTTCCTGGTCTCCGGGCTCGTCGTTCTTCTGATCGGCGAGAACCCGCTGCGCGCGGTTTCCATCCTCACCTGGGGTGCGCTCGGCTTCGGCGAGGGGGTCGGCTTCACGCTGTATTATGCCACCAACTTCATCCTGACCGGGCTTTCGGTAGCGGTCGCCTTCCATGCCGGCCTGTTCAACATTGGTGGCGAGGGCCAGGCCTATCTTGGCGGGCTGGGCGTGGCGCTCGCGGCGCTGGCGCTGGACCGCGTCGTGCCGTGGTATCTGCTGTTCCCCGTTGCCATCGCCGGCGCGGCGCTGTTCGGCGCCGCCTGGGCATTCCTGCCGGCATGGCTGCAGGCGCGCTTCGGCAGCCACGTCGTCATCACGACGATCATGTTCAACTTCATCGCCGCCTCGCTGATGGTGTTTCTGCTGGCCGGGCCGCTGAAGCCGCTCGGGTCGCAGCAGCCGGAAACACGCACCTTCGAGGCCGCGGCGGCGCTGCCCCAGCTGCATGGCCTGTTCTCCGCGTTCGGCGCGGACCTCGGCGGCGCGCCGCTCAACCTCACGTTCTTCCTGGCGATCGTCGCCGCCGCGCTGGTCTGGCTCCTCATCTGGCGCACCAAGCTCGGCTACGAGATCCGCACCGTCGGGCTGAACCCGACTGCCGCGGTCTACGCCGGGATTTCGGTCTATCGCATCACGATCGTCACCATGCTGATCTCCGGCGGCCTCGCCGGGCTGATGGCGCTGAACTCGGTGCTCGGCGACCAGCTCAGGCTCAACCTGGAGTTCGTCAGCGGCGCCGGCTTCGTCGGCATCGCCGTCGCGCTAATGGGCCGCGCCCACCCGGTCGGCATCGTGCTCGCCGCGCTTCTGTTCGGCATGCTCTACCAGGGCGGGGCGGAACTGGCCTTCGAAATGCCGGCGATCTCGCGCGACATGATCGTCATCATCCAGGGGCTGGTGATCCTATTCGCCGGGGCCCTCGAGCACATGTTCCGCCCGGGCCTGACCCGCGGTTTTGCGCTGATGTCGACCACGCATCGGCGGCGGATGCCGGACGTTACGGGAAGCGCGTCGTGAGCTGCTTCGGTGCCGGACCGGGCCGCTGATGGACTTCCAATCCATCCTGTCCATCCTCGATTCGGCGGTGCGCCTCGCGACGCCCCTAGTGCTCGCGGCGCTGGCCGGCCTTTATTCCGAGCGTTCCGGCATTTTCGATATCGGCCTGGAAGGCAAGATGCTGATGGGCGCCTTCGCCGCCGGCGTCGCGGCTGCGCTGACCGGCTCCGCCTGGCTTGGCCTCGTCGCGGCCATCGGCGTGGCAGTCCTGTTCGCCCTGGTCCACGGCTTCGCCTCGATCACCCAGCGCGGCAACCAGATTGTTTCGGGCGTGGCGATCAACTTTCTGGCGGCCGGCCTGACTGCCTTTCTCGGCCAGGCCTGGTATGGCCAGGGCGGCCGCACGCCACAGCTCGGCAACGACGCGCGGTTTACCGCGATCGAACTTCCAGGCGCCCAGGCGCTGGCCGGGATTCCAATCCTCGGGCGGATCTACCGGGACCTCGTCTCAGGGCACAACATCCTCGTCTACCTGGCCCTTGCCGCGATCCCGTTCACCGCATGGGTGGTCTATCGCACGCGCTTCGGCCTGCGGCTGCGGGCCGTCGGCGAAAACCCCGCCGCGGTCGATACGGCGGGCATTTCCGTCATCTGGCTTCGATACCGCGCTGTCATGATCACCGGGATCCTGTGCGGCGTGGCCGGGGCCTACCTGGCGCTGGCGCAATCGGCTGGCTTCGGGCGCGACATGACGGCCGGGCAGGGCTACATCGCGCTCGCCGCGCTGATCTTCGCCAACTGGCGGCCGTGGCGGGTGCTCGGCGCCTGTTTCCTGTTCGGGCTGCTCAGCGCCTCGGCCATCCGCCTGCAGGGCGTCGCGGTGCCGGGGATCGGGCCGGTTCCCGTCCAGTTTATCCAGGCGCTCCCGTATATCCTGACGGTGATCCTGCTCGCGGGCTTCGTCGGCAAGGCGGTGCCGCCGAAGGCCGGCGGCGTGCCCTATGTGAAGGAGCGCGCATGAGCGCCGAAGACCTGTTCGCCGCCGCTCGTCACGCCATGGAACGCGCTCACGTGCCCTATTCTCGTTTCCCTGTCGGCGCGGCCATCCGCTCCGAATCCGGCGCGGTCCATGCCGGCGCCAACATCGAGAACGCCTCGTACCCGGAGGGCTGGTGCGCCGAGACTTCTGCCATTTCGCACATGGTCATGGCCGGCGAGCGCCGCGTCGTCGAGCTTGCCGTCGTTGCGGAGCGGATGGACCGCATCACCCCTTGCGGCGGCTGCCGTCAGCGGCTGCGCGAATTCGGCTCGGCTGAAACGCGCGTCCATCTTTGCGACGCGACCGGAATCGTGGAGACGGTGACGCTCGGCGACCTCCTGCCCAAGGCATTCGACCTGAGGCCGTGAGGTTTTGACGCGTGGCGCCGCATGAGGCCGCTGAACGGGACGGGAGGGAAGGCACTGGCCGTTTTAAGTGAAGCCACCGCACGGGACAACGCAGCGCTGATCCGCTCCTACGGCGCGCTGCCGCCCAAAGTCGCCATCATCCTCGGCTCCGGCCTCGGCGATTTCACCCGCGACGTGCAGGACCCGCTCACCATACCCTACGCGGACCTGGACGGATTTCCCACGCCCGGGGTTTCGGGCCACAGCGGCAGGCTGGTGATGGGCCGCGTGGGGCCGACCCCCGTCGCCGTGCTGGCCGGCCGCGCCCATTATTACGAGCACGGCCGCGCCGATGCGATGCGGCCCGCACTGGAAACGATGAAGGCGCTCGGCGCTGAAATCCTGGTCCTCACCAATGCTGCCGGGAGCCTTCGGCCCGAGATGCAGCCCGGCTCGGTCATGCTGGTGGGCGATCACATCAATTTCGGCAACGGCAACCCGCTGATCGGCGAGGCGGGGGACGCCCGCTTTGTCGGCATGACCCAGGCCTATGATCCGATCCTTATGGAGGCCGCACGGCGGGCCGCGGCGGAGGAGGGGGTCGGGCTCGCCGAAGGCACCTACATCTGGTTCTCCGGGCCGAGCTTCGAGACGCCGGCCGAAGTCCGCGCCGCCCGCATTCTCGGCGCCGACGCGGTCGGCATGTCCACCGTCCCGGAAGTCATCCTCGCCCGCTTTCTCGGGCTGCGCGTGCTTGCCTTCTCGGTGGTCACCAACTTTGCCGCCGGCATGACCGGGGCGGAGCTGTCGCACGACGAGACCAAGGCCGTGGCGCCGGAGGGCGGCGCCAAGCTCCGCCGGATACTTACCCGCCTGCTGGGCCGGATGGGCGAGGCATGACCGCCAAAATGCTGCCCCAGGAGATCATCCGCAAGAAGCGCGATGGGCTGAAACTCGCGGCGGATGAGATCGCTTTCCTGGTGGAAGGCCTGACCGCCGGAACCGTCAGCGAAGGCCAGGTCGCCGCCTTCGCCATGGCCGTGTTCTTCCGCGGCATGCTGCCCGACGAGGCGGTGGCGCTGACCCTTGCCATGCGCGATTCCGGCACGGTGATGGACTGGCCCGACGCTAGGGGTCCCGTTCTCGACAAGCATTCCACCGGCGGCGTCGGCGACAATGTCTCGCTGATGCTGGCGCCCATCGTGGCCGCCTGCGGCGGGGTCGTGCCGATGATTTCCGGCCGCGGCCTCGGCCACACGGGCGGCACCTTGGACAAGCTCGACGCCATCCCCGGCTACCGGAGCCAGCCCGATGCGGCTCTCCTACGCCGCGTGGTGGAGCGCGCCGGCTGCGCCATTATCGGCCAGACGGTCGACCTGGCGCCCGCCGACAAGCGGCTTTATGCGATCCGCGACGTCACCGCGACCGTGGAATCCGTCCCGCTGATCACCGCATCGATCCTGTCCAAGAAGCTCGCCGCGGGATTGGGAGGGCTTGTCCTCGACGTGAAAGTGGGTTCGGGCGCTTTCATGCCCGACCACGATGCCGCCCAGGCGCTGGCGACCAGCCTGGTGCGGGTCGCCAATGGCGCCGGTCTGAAAACGTCAGCCCTGATCACCGACATGAACGAGCCGCTGGCAAGCGCCGCGGGCAACGCGCTTGAAACGCTGAACGCGGTGCGGTTCCTGACCGGCGAGAAGCGCGACGCACGGCTGGAGCAAATTGTCATCGCGCTTGCCTCCGAGATGCTGCTGCTGGGCGGCCTTGCCGGCTCGGAAGCGGAGGCCCCGGCCATGGCGCGCGCCGCGCTGGAGGACGGCCGCGCCGCCGAAATCTTTGCCCGCATGGTGGCCGAGCTGGGCGGGCCGGCGGATTTCGTCGAGAATCCCGAGGCGTATCTGGCGGGGGCGGCGGTGGTCCGGCCCGTCCTCGCCGACCAATCTGGCACGGTCGCCTCGATCGACACGCGCGATCTCGGGCTGGCCGTTGTGACGTTGGGCGGCGGACGCACCCGCCCGGAGGATACGATCGACCATTCCGTCGGCCTTACCGATCTTGCCGGCATCGGCGAGCCGGTTGGACCGAAGCGCCCGCTCTGCGTGGTCCATGCTCGCGACGAGGCGTCCGCCGCGGCTGCTGCCGCAACCGTCCGCCGCGCCTACCGGCTCGGCGAGCCACCGGCGGAGCGCCGCCTGGTCTACGAATGGATCGGCGGGGAGGGAGCCTGATGGCGCGTGCGATCCTGCTGGTGATGGATTCCGTCGGGATCGGCGGCGCCCCCGATGCCCAGAAATTCGGCGATGAGGGCGCCGATACGCTGGGCCACATCGCCGCGGCCTGCGCGGCCGGCGCCGGCGATGCCCCGGGTATCCGCTCGGGCCCCCTCAAAATCCCGGTGATGAACCGATTAGGCATCGGCCGCGCCGCGGAAGCCTCGACCGGCACCTATCCGGCCGGCCTGGACCGCATCGACAAGCCCGACGGGATCTGGGCCTACGCCAATGAGGTCTCCAGGGGTAAGGACACGCAGTCCGGCCATTGGGAGCTGGCCGGTTTGCCCGTCCCCTTCGCCTGGGGCTACTTTCCGGACACCGTGCCGGCCCTGCCGCAATCCCTCACCGATGCCCTGATCGACCAGGCAACGCTGCCCGGCATCCTCGCCAACCGGCACGCGCCCGGCACCACGGTCATCGAAGACTTCGGCGAGGAGCACATCCGCACCGGCAAGCCGATCTGCTACACCTCCGTCGATTCCGTGCTGCAGATAGCCGCGCACGAGGAACGGTTCGGGCTGGAGCGGCTCTACGAGACCTGCCGGATCGCCCGCAGGCTTTGCGACCCGCTGCGCATCGGCCGGGTGATCGCCCGGCCGTTCCTTGGCGAAACGCGCGATACCTTCAAGCGGACCGGCAACCGCAAAGACTTTGCGATACCACCGCCGAGCGAAACGGTGCTCGACCTTGCCAAGGCCAAGGGGCGGGACGTTTTCGGGGTCGGCAAGATCGCCGACATCTTCGTGGGTCGCGGCGTCACACGGGTGATCAAGGCGTCCGACAACGAGGCGCAGTTCAACGGCACGCTGCAGGCCGTGAGCGAGGCCAAGGCCGGCGATCTCGTCTTCACCAACTTCATCGACTTCGACCAGCTGTACGGTCACCGGCGCGACGTGCCCGGCTATGCCTGTTGCCTGGAAACATTTGACCGCCGCCTGCCGGAACTGCTGGCTGTGCTGAAGCCCGGTGACCTGGCGATCCTCACCGCCGACCACGGCAATGACCCGACCTTTCGCGGCACCGACCACACGCGCGAAAACATCCCGGTCATGGCGTTCGGCCCGGGGATCGAGGGCCGCAATGCCGGCCGGCGGCAAAGCTATGCCGACGTGGCGCAAACAATCGCCGCGCATCTGGCGCTACCGCCCATGTGGCACGGCGAAAGCCTGATGTGAGGGCAGGGCCGCTCCGCCCGAGAGACGAAAAAGGAGAGGCCGGCGTCAGCCAGCCTCTCCTTGGTTGTGCTGCGGCGGTTAAGCCGGCTTGCCCGCATCCTTGTCGCGCTGCCCGCCGCGCGACAGTGTCTGCGTCATCCCCCGATACGCCTCGATGGAGATGTCGAGCATACGCGCATTGGCTTCAAACCAGGCCTGGGCGCTATCGCCGAGGTAGCGAGCCTGCGCTTGCGCGGCCTGCTGCGGCGTGAACGACTGCATCAGGTGGCGTGACCGCCGGGCCCGGCTTTCCGCGTTGCGGCCCATCAGCTCGAACCAGGTCTTTCCGGTTTCGGCCGCCGCGCCGGTTGCAACAGGCGGCAGGCTGGCCAGCGCTTCCAGCCGTTGCAGCGCGGGGGCGGCCCGCTCGGAATAGGTCTGGACCGCGGTGGCGATCAGCGCACCCGTTTGGCCGAGAGCGGTATTGAGCGCACCGGCGATCTGCCCCGAGTTCCGCAGGGCTGCTTCCGTTCCCGCTTGCGCGGCCGCAGCGCCCGCCGCGGCCACGGTCTGGCCGCTCGCCATGAAGTTCTCGCCCGTCCGCGCCAACGCCGCCCCGGCTTGCCGTGCACGAGCCTGCTCGGCTTCCGCTTTCGCCTGGCGCTGCTTTGCTTCCGCGCGCACCCGGCGCTGCTCGGCCCGGATCGCTGCCTGCTGCCGTTTCTGTTCGGCTTCGGCTTCCGCCTGGCGCCGCTTCTCCCCCTCGCGCACCCGCCGCTGCTCGGCGCGGATCTCGGCCTGCTTGCGGTTTTCCTCTTCGCGGGCCCGCTGCTCCCGGGCTTCGGCCTGGGCCTGGCGGCGAGCCGCTTTCTCGCGCTCCTCGCGGGCAGCCGCGCGGCGCTCCTCCGCCTGCCGGGTCTTGCCCTGCTCGATAGCGGCCTTGTCGGCTTCGACCTTATCGGCGATGGCCTGCGCCTCTCCGCTGCTGAGCGCTGCCTTCACGGCCGGCAGGAGTTCCTTCTTTTCGTCGCGGACATGCTGCTGAAAAGCTTTGCGCAGCTCGGCCACCTTGGCGATGAAATCGTCGCTGTCCTTCGGCATGGCGTCCAGCTCGGCGAGAAGCCCCCGCGCCTGCTTGTTGTCGTCGACCGCCGCGCGGACGAGGTCCTTGGTTTCCTTGTGCTTCCGCAGCGCCGGGAAGAGATGCTCCTCCTCCCGCCGCGCGTGGAGCTCAAGCTCCGCCTTCAGTTCGTTGAACAAGCTCTCCCGCGTCTTCACCGCACCGCTGGTGGTCTCGGCGATCCTGGCGAACAGGTCATTAGCATTCGCCGGGCTGCTCTGAATCAATTGTGTGATCGTCATTGCTGCGTCTCCATTCGCCGCGTTGCAGCGCAACATGGGTCGCCAACATATGTTGCAATGCACAATGAGTTGCAACCTTCGCCGCAGGTTTCTCTGAGGGTGCCGTGCAAATCACAGGACGTGTCAGAACAGGAGGTGAACCGGTTGGTGCGAATCGGCTAGGCTCTGCGGATGGATGATCCCCCATCAGGCGTGTTCGGGCTGCCGGAACTGGCGGCCATAGCTGCCCCCGGCGGGCCGGCGGGTCAGCATTTCCTGTTAGCCGCTGCCGCAATTCTGGCCGGCCTCCTCGTCGCAATACTTTTCATTTGGCGGGCAGCCCGGCAGCGGCGGCGGCTCGAGGCGGAAGCCGCGGCACGAGCTGCCGAACTGGAAGGCCGGCTCGCCGCGATGTTTTCGGCCCAGGGGGAGATGGCGGGCCGCATGGCGACAATGGCGGAAATGTTGGGCAGCCGCCAGGCTGAGCTGAACCGCAATGTTTCGGAGCGGCTCGACGGGCTTGGCCACCGGCTCAACCAGTCGGTCGGCGAGGCCAGCAAGAACACGCATGAGAGCCTCAAAACACTCCACGAACGCCTGGCGGTGCTCGACGCCGCCCAGCAGAACATCTCCGACCTCGCCGGCCAGGTGACGACGCTGTCCAACATCCTCGGCAACAAGCAATCGCGCGGCCTGTTCGGCCAGGGCCGGATGGAGGCGATCGTCAGCGATCACCTGCCGCCCGGCACGTTCGCATTCCAGTTTACCCTCTCATGCGGGCACCGGCCGGACTGCGTGGTCCACCTGCCCAACGGTGCACCGCCCCTGGTGATCGACGCGAAATTCCCGCTCGAAGGCTACAACGCGGTCAAGGCGGCGGACAGCCCGGAGGCGCTGAAAGCCGCGCAGGCGCAGTTCCGTACCGACCTGATCAAGCACGTCAAGGACATCAAGGACCGCTACCTGGTGCCCGGCGAGACGCACGACACGGCATTCATGTTCGTGCCATCGGAATCGGTGTTCGCCGAGATTCACGAGCGCTTCGACGAGGTGGTCCAGCGCGCCTACCGCGCCCGGGTCGTGATCGTCTCGCCGTCGCTGCTGCTGCTCTCCATCCAGGTGATCCAGGCGGTGCTGCGCGACGCGCGCATGCGCGAGCAGGCGCACATCATCCAGGATGAGGTTCTCAAGCTGATCGATGACGTGCGGCGGCTCGACGAGCGGGCCAACAAGCTCGCCACCCATTTCAGGGCGACGCAGAAGGATGTCGACGATATCCTCGTCTCGACCAAGAAGGTGACCAACCGGGGTGACGCGATCAAGGCGGTGCAGCTCGGCCCCGTCCTCGAGCAACCGCTGATTGCGGCGGAGTAAGAGCCGAACGGCTGCGACTTCCGGGCAGGCTACGCCGCGGTGCTGTTCTGCCCGGCGAAAAACCGCAACGTGAAGCGGGTCTCGTCATCGCTGGAGCTGACCTCCAGCGTGCCGCCGTGGGCGCGCGCGATCTCGGCGGAGATAAAGAGACCCAGGCCGAGGCCCTGGTTGCTGGTCTGCGACGAGCCGCGGAAGAATGGCTGGAACAGGCGGTCGCGGACCGGCGCGGGGATGGGATTTCCGGCGTTGGCGACGGACAGTTCGAAGCGGCCATCGTGCGTCCGGGCATCGACCGTGATCGGCTTGTTCGGTGCCCCGTGCGTCAGCGCATTCGCGAGAAGATTGGACAGGAGCTGGGCGATGCGGGCCTGGTCGCAGTCGACGGGCTCTTCAATGTCGATGCGGGCATCGACGGTCCGGTCCGGCCAAGCCGCCCGCAGTTCGGCGATGACGTGCTCAAGCACGGGGGCCAGCGGTTCACGTGAGTTCCGGTCAAGCACCAGCCCGCCGCCTAGCCGCCCGCGCGCAAAGTCGAGCACGTTGGTGATCAGCCCGGCCATCCGCACCACGCTGCTTTGGACAAGAGCGAGGATCCCGGCCGCCTTGTCGTCCAGCGGTGTCTTGGCGAGAAGCTTCATGCCCGCATCGATCGACGCCAGAGGGTTTCGCAAGTCGTGCCCCAATACAGCGATGAACTGATCCCGCAGTTCGGCCGCTTGCCGCTCGTCCAGCAGCGCGGCCTCGCTGCGGGCCAGCCGCTCTTGCGCATCGAGGTGGAATCCGATGAGGTCGGCGAACAAGGTGAACATGCCGACCGTCCCGGGCCTGTTCAGCCGCATGGGACGCGGATCGATCGCGCAAAGCGTGCCGAAGAATTCGCCGTTAGCTCGGCGGATCGGTACCGAGATGTAGCTCTGGAATCCATACATGGCCGGCGTCGGGTGCCGGCAGAAGTGCTGGTCTTCCGCGACGTGGTCGATGACCACCAGTTCTCCGCTGCCGCGGATTTCGTGGCAGATGGTCGTTTCCAGCTTCAGTTCACCGCCGGGCTTCAGCCCGAAATGGATCTCGTCAAGGACCTCGCAGGCGACCCAGCGGTCTTCGGTGACGCGCGCAACCGCCGCAAAGCCCATGCCGGTTACCCGGCACACCACCTCGAGAATGGTCGGCACGGCGCCGATTGCGCCGATCGCCGCGACGTCCTCGTCGATCGAATTCGTCGGGGTCCGGTTCACCGCGTCCATGATCAGCCGGCGCTGCTTGCCCCGGGGGCGAGCCGTTCCTCGAGCTCCGCCGCCCGCTGGGTGGCCGGCCGGGCCAACCAGCGGTCAACATAGGCCTTGATCGGTCCTTCGTCGGGAATGACCCCGAACTGGGTCCCGAAGCGGAGGGTGGACGCGACATACACGTCGGCGGCGCTGAATGCCCCCGCCAGCCACTCGCGCTGCTTCACCGCGCCGGTGACGGCGGTCAGCATGTCGGCGAAGGAACCCCAGCCGACCTGACGCGGGTTGACCTCCCAATGGAAGAATTTCGCGCCATAGGCGGGCTCCATCACGCCGGCGGCGAAGAACATCCAGCGCAGGTAGTCGGCGCGCGCCGGGTCGTCCGGGCGGGGCGCCAGCCGGCCCGGCGCATACTTGTCGGCGAGGTAGGCGAAGATCGCGCCGGTTTCGGCGATCGCCACACCGCCGTCCATCACCATTGGCACCTTGCCCATCGGGTTGCGCTTGAGGAACTCCGGCTGCTTCTGGTCGCCGCGCATGAGGTCGATTACCTCGACGCGATAAGGCCGGTCGAGTTCCTCCATGAACCGCAGGGCAGTGCCGGCGCGGCTGCGCGGAGCATAGTAAAGGGTGAGGTCGGCAATGTCGGAGAGCGGCATGCTTCGGCTCCGGTCAGTCTCGCAACCGTCTTATCTCTGCCGAAGGCTGTTGTCCCATCAGAACGGAGTGCGGCTCTTCATCGCCGCCGCCAGGGTGCCGTCGTCGAGGTAGTCGAGCTCACCTCCGACCGGCACGCCGTGCGCCAGCCGGGTCACCTTGACGCCGGAGCCGGCCAGCTGGTCGGTGATGTAATGGGCTGTCGTCTGGCCCTCCACCGTGGCGTTCATGGCGAGGATCACCTCGCGCACCCCATCCTCGCGCGCGCGGCTGGCGAGCGAGGCAATGTTGAGCTGGTCGGGGCCGATGCCGTCAAGCGGCGACAGCGTGCCGCCCAGCACGTGGTAGCGGCCGCGCGTCGCGGAAGCCCGCTCCAGCGCCCACAGGTCGCCGACATCCTCCACAACCACGAGCACCGAGCCGTCGCGTTCCGGGTTGCGGCACACGGAGCAGGGCTCCCGCGTGTCGACGTTGCCGCACACGGTGCAGATGGAGACGGCTTCGGCGGCCTCCGCCAGCGCGCGGGCGAGCGGGCTGAGCAGCGCGTCCTTGCGCTTCATCAGGTGCAGCGCGGCGCGCCGCGCGGAGCGCGGTCCGAGCCCCGGCAATCGCGCCAGCAGCTGGATCAGCCGCTCGATCTCCGGCCCGATGATCGTCTGCTTCATAAAAAAACCTAGAACGGCAGCTTGAGCCCGGCCGGCAGCGGCAGGCCCGCGGTCAGCTCCTTCATCTTGGCTTCCGCCTGCGTGTCGACCTTGGCGCGGGCGTCACGCGCGGCGGCAACCAGCAGGTCCTCCAGGATCTCGATCTCATCGGCGTTGGCCAGCGACGGGTCGATCTTCACCTCCGTGAGCATCCCTTTGCCGTCCACAGTGACCGTGACCAGGCCGGCGCCGGAGGTTCCTACCGCCTGCAGCGCGGCCACCTCGGCCTGCAGGGACTCCATCTTCTCCTGCAGTTCCTTGGCCTGCTTCATCATGCCCATCAAGTCGCGCATGCTCAGTCCTCATCTCTTGGGAAATCGTCGTCACCGGCGGGCAGTTCGTCGGGCGGAGGAACTGGGTTGGGGAGCGGGTCGGCGCGCGCCGAGTCGGGCTCCTCCACGGCGCGATCGCGGACACTGACGATCTCGGCGCCGGGAAATCGGTCCAGCAGCTGCTTGACCGTCGGGTCGTCGCGCACTTCGGCCAGCACGGCAGCGCGCTTGCGCTCACGCGCTTCCCGCGCCGTCTCGGTCGCGGGAGCTTCTTTGCTGATCACCACGATCCAGCGCCGTCCGGTCCAGGCTTGCAGGGCCTGGCCGAGCCGTTGCGCCAGGCCGGGATCGGCGTCCGGGGTGAGCGCGATCTCGATCTGGCCGGCTTCGAAGCGCACCGGCCGGACATGCCGTTCCAGCGCATTGGCCAGCACCACGTCGCGTTCGGCGCGGGCGCGCGCCAGCACATCCTCGAAACGACGCAGCTCCGGCGCGGCCGGCGGTTCAGGTCGCGCTTCGGGTTGGGCGGCCGCACGGGCCGGCTGCGCGGTGCCCAGCCGAGCCGGCTGCGCTGGTGCCGGCGGGGCAGGGACCGGCTGCACGGATACCGGCTGCACAGCGTCCACCGGCGACGGTTTAGCAGCGGGGGCGCTCTGCGCAGGGGAATGCGCCAAGGCCGGCGCGGGCGCACCCTGCGCAAGAGCCCGGATCGCCTCGTCGGGGGTCGGCAGGTCGGCGGCATGGCAGAGCCGCACCAGCACCATGTCGGCCGCCAGGATCGGGCGCGGCGCCTCCGCCACCTCGGCGATCCCCTTCACCAGCATCTGCCAGGCGCGCGACAAAATCCGCAGCGACAGGGCTTCGGCGAAGACGAGGCCACGGACGCGCTCCGTCTCCGACGCGCCGGATTGGGCGGCGGCAACCGGCGCGAGCTTCAGCCGTGTAACGTAGTGGGTGAACTCGGCAAGCTCGGTCAGCACCGCGGCCGGGTCCGCGCCGGTGTCGTGCTGCGCCTGCAGCTCGCCAAGCGCCGCCGCGACGTCGCCGCGCATGACATGCTCGAACAGGTCGACGATGCGCGTGCGGTCGGCGAGGCCCAGCATGTCCTGCACGGCATCGGCGCGCACGGAGCCGGCGCCATGGGCGATGGCCTGGTCGAGGATCGACAGCGCATCCCGCACCGATCCTTCCGCGGCGCGCGCGATCATCCGCAGCGCCGCCGGGTCCGCCTCGACGCCCTCCTTGTCCGCAATCGATGCGAGATGGCCGATCAGCGTCGCCGCCTCGATGCGGCGCAGGTCGAAGCGCTGGCAGCGCGACAGGATGGTGACGGGGACTTTTCGGATTTCCGTCGTGGCAAACAGGAATTTGACGTGCGCCGGCGGCTCCTCCAGCGTCTTCAGCAGGCCGTTGAAAGCCTGCTTGGACAACATGTGGACCTCGTCGAGGATGTAGACCTTGTAGCGCGCCGAGACCGGCGAATAGCGCGCCGAGTCGATGATGTGGCGAATGTCATCGATGCCGGTATGCGAGGCCGCGTCCATCTCCATTACGTCGGGATGGCGGCCTTCCAGGATGGCCCGGCAATGCACGCCGTAATCTTGCAGGTCCACGGTGGCGGCGCCCGATCCATCCTCGGTCGCATAGTTCAGGCCCCGCGCCAGGATCCGCGCCGTGGTCGTCTTGCCGACGCCGCGCACGCCGGTCAGCATCCAGGCGTGAGGGATGCGTCCGGCAGCAAACGCATTGCGCAGGGTGCGGACCATCGGCTCTTGGCCGATCAGGTCGTCGAACCGTTCCGGGCGCCACTTTCGGGCGAGCACCTGGTAGCCGGCGGCTTTGTCGTTCATGTTTTTTTCGGCGCCGGCCGCCTGGTGAAGTGAGGGTAGCGGGAGGCTGGACGGCAACCCGTGCCGATCTCGTTGGGGCTGCTTCCTTCCGGACCTGACCCGGTTGGCGAGTGGCCCGTCCGCCGCCAACCTCCCTGCCCGTGTATATCGCCGGTTATCTGTACGGATTCAAGGCGGCGTGATCAGCCGAGTTTTTGCCCGGCAAAGCAACCCGTTTGCAACGAAGATCGGTTATCGGCGGAACAGGTGAGGGGCAGCGGGATGGCGCTTCCGGAAATCCAGAAGGAAATCGGCGTCATTTCGCGCCGGGATTTCCTTTCAGGAACAACAGCGGCGGCGATCGCGGCGGCGATTCCGACACGGGCGGCTTCGCAGGCTCCCCTTCTCCTCAACGATGCCAGCCGGCTGAACCCAACGCCGGTCTTCCGTCACTTGGTCGCCCAGCACGATGATGAGGTCCGCCTCCTCGCGGCGCTCAGGCGCGAGCTCAAGCTGGCGGCGGACGAAGGCCGGCACGTTTCGCTCGGCTGCGCCCGGCACTCCATGGGGGGCCAAAGCCTGCAGCCGGCAAGTTCCGCCATCACCTTCCGGACCCGCCGTTGCGAGCCTGACCTCCAACGCCGGACCTTCCGGGCGCGGGCGGGGACGCGCTGGGGAACGGTCATCTCTACGCTTGATCCGCTCGGCGTGTCGCCCGCCGTCATGCAGTCGAACAACGATTTCGGGATCGGCGGGACCCTTTCGGTGAACGCACATGGCTGGCCGGCTCCTTACGGTCCGTTCGGATCGACCGTACGGGAGTTCCGCCTGATGCTCGCGGACGGGACGTTATTGCGCTGCGCTCCGGACGAGAACCCCGAGCTGTTCGGCCTGGCGATAGGCGGCTACGGCCTGTTCGGCATCGTGGTCGACGCGGAGGTTGAGCTGGTGGAAAACGCCCTCCTCGAGCCGCGATTCGAAACGATGCCGGCGGCCGAATTCGGTCTGCGCATGGCCAAGTCGCTGGCGGAGGACCTTGATATCCGCATGGCCTATGGGCGCTTGTCCATCGACCGTGGAAGATTCTTTGACGAGGCGCTGCTGATAACCTATCGGCCCACAGACACGTCAGAGGATCGCCTTCCACCGGCCGACCAGGGTGGGTTCATGGCAGAGATCTCGCGTCGGATCTTCCGTGCCCAGACCGGCTGGAACGGCGCAAAGCGGGCGCGCTGGTTCATGGAGACGGTGGTCGGTCCGCGCCTGCCGGGCGGGGCAGCCACGAGGAACACCTTGCTGAACGAGCCGGTGGTCAACTTGGCGGGCCGCGACCTTGGCCGAACCGATATCCTGCATGAGTATTTTGTCCCGCCGGATCGCTTCGGCGAATTCCTTCAGGCCTGCGACGAGGTGATCCCCACATCAAGCCAGGACCTGCTGAACGTCACGCTCCGCTATTTGAAGCCGGACAAACGCAGCGTGCTTGCTTACGCGCCCGGCGAGCGGATCGCGGCCGTCATGCTCTTTTCTCAGGCGATCACGGATGACGCGGAGGACGATATGGCGCGGATGACGGAGGCGCTGATCGATCGGGTGCTGGCCATCGGCGGCTCGTTCTACCTCCCATATCGCCTGCATGCCCGCCCCGACCAGGTCGCGGCCGCCTACCCCGGAGTCCCTTTCTTCACGGAACGCAAGCGGTTCTTCGACCCGAAGCTGCGGTTCCGAAACCTGATGTGGGATGCCTATTTCGCCGCATAGGAGAGCGACATGACGGTGACGCGCTGGATCGCCCTCGGCTACGCCGGGATCCTCTGGCTGGTAGCCACCCTGAACTACTGGCCGGGGTTGACGGATTCCGAGGGACGCGTGCTCGGGATTTTCGCTCTCGATTTCTATGATGATGCGCTGCACTTCGTCTCCGGCGCCTGGGCGCTTGTGGCGGCATTTCTTTCGACCCGGGCTTCACGAATCTTCCTGCAGGTTTTCGGCGCGCTTTATCTTCTCGACGGGTTGATGGGCTTGGCAGTTGGCACGGGCTATCTTGACTTGGGAATCCTGATCTACGGCGTGCTCGACCTGCCGTTCGAGTTCCGAATCAAGGCGAACACGCCGCACATCCTCCTCGGCGGAGTCGCGCTTGTAGCCGGCACGGTGCTCGACCGGCCTCGCCGGTTGCAGCCCGCATGAATCGTGCGAGGCGATGGATCCGCCGGGCGGCAATCCTGCTTCTCGGCTTGCTGATCGTTGCGGCGGCTCCCGTCCTGGCGATTGAGACGGTATGCCGGCCGTCAGGCGAAACGGCTCCTGCACCCCCTTCCGTCCGCCTCCCGGACGACCCGGCTTGGTGGCGGAAGGAGGCGACCTCGTACTATTCCTACCCGGAATGGTACATCGTTCACGCCTATGAGGATCTGGCGGCTGTGCTGCAGCACTCTGACGAGCACGCCTTCGACTACCTTGGCAGCATTGGCGGGTTCTGGCGAAGCCTCTGCGGCATCAACCAATTTGCCGGGGGAGGCGAGGCGGACAACACCGACACCAAGATCATGCTCTATACGATCGGGCTCAGTTTCTCGGTCGAAATGGCCATAAAGGGCGCTTACGAGGAGACCGTTGGCCGGCTGTTCGCTTGGTTGCGTGGGCCCGACCGTAGCGCGGAGGACCAATTCGCGGTGGCAATGGCGGCGGACTATGCGGCCTTTCTCCGGCAAACCCCCTGGTACCGATATCCCTTCGCAGCGAAGTTGGGTGAGCTTTGGGCGGCTCCGATTGATACCGTGCACCCCCTCCGCAGCATCGAGCGACGAGCAGCGCTGGCCCTCGAATGGGGCGCAAAGGCGGGTTACGCCTGGGTCATTGGCCGGGCTTCCGCCGCTGCTCTCGGGAGCGCAGCGTTGCGAATCCGCACGGTTGTGGACGGAGCTGACCGAGCGGTCCTGGAAACCCAGCCGGACACCGCGGTTGTCTCGATGAACTCGAGCGGTCGCGCGATGATCGAGACGCCCCGCTATCGCGCTTTCACCGCCATTTTGACCGAGCTCGCATCTGCGGGCGCCGAAATTGTCGGGATCGCAGGCAATGACGACATCCTGGTGACCGTCATCGAGCCGCCCGGCGAGACCGCCGCCTATCCCGGAGCACGGAGAATATTCGCTGTTTCGATCCAGGCTGAACCCGGCTCGCAGCGCGTCGGCCTCTCAGTGCCGGTGACCGAACTCGCCGGGCTGATCCGCTCGGTTGTCGGCGGTCCGCTCCGGCTTGAGCACGTCTATGACTATTGAGGCCGCAATCCCGAGCTTTCGCCACTTGTTGCCTCTGGCGAAAGCCGCTGCCGCTGCGCTGGTCCTCTGGTTCGGGGGGCTCGCCGCATTCACGGTTGTTGCCGAGCCGACATCCGCCGTGTTCGTGCTCGACCCCGGCTACAGGACGGTGCCTGCTCTCAGCGCTGCCGGTGGAAGCCTTGCAGGCGCCCTCGGACCGTTCGTCCAGGTACGCAAGGTCCACCGCGGTTTCGTCGCCGGTTTGTACCGCAGCGGCGCGCTGCTGGTGCTGCCACTGCCGACGCCAGGCGGCTGCCTCGCCTTGAGCTCTGCCGAGGGTAGGGGTCCCGAGAAGACTGCTCGCTTCTAGCCTCCGTCGGCGATCTCGTCGTAGCCGCGGTTGAGGAACTGGACCAGGCAGAAGCCGTTGCCGAACGGGTCGGCCATGAGGGCGAGGCGGCCCCAGTTGCTGGTTCTTGTGGGAGCTTCCTGGGTTGCCCCCGCCGCGAGGGCGCGCTCGACCGCGGCTTCGATGATATCGACCACGAAGTCGAGGTGGACCGGCGTCCAGTGGCGGCCGTAATCGCGGGTCTGGCCCGTGGAAGCCGCCGCGGGGCTACCGGCCGGCTTTGCCAGCAGGTAGATCGGGCTCGAAGAGCCGAGCAACTCGGCGACCTCCGCGCCCAGACGGCGGCCGGGCGTTAGGCCGAAGGCAGCGCAATAGAAGCGGATCGCCTTGTCGATGTCGTCGACATCGATGTTGACCAGGAGCCCGGGCGGGCTCGGCTCGCTGGACGCTCTCACGCGCCGATCGCGTCGGCGATCTTTTCAACGAAGCGGGCCAGGTCGTCGGTGACGAAATCGACGTGATCGTCGTCGCGGCCCTCATATTCCCACTCGTCGTGGAACACCTCGCGCGTGCCTGGCGGCACGACCAGCACGGTGCGCATCCCCACCGCATGCGGCACGACAAGGTTGCGCGCCAGGTCTTCGAACATCGCGGCGCGCTTCGGCTTGACGCGGAAGCGGCTGACGAAGCGCTCGTAGGTTTCGCGCTCCGGCTTGGGCACCAGATTGGCGTCAACGATGTCGAAGATATCCTCGAAGTGCCTGGGGAAGCCGAGCCGTTCGGCGACCTTCTCGGCATGCAGGCGCGAGCCGTTGGTGAAGATGTATTTCTTGCCGGGCAGGCGCAGGATGGCGGCGCCGAGCGCCGGGTCGGGCTTGACGGCGGAATGATCGATGTCGTGCACGAACTGCAGGAACTCGTCCGGGTTGACCTGATGCGAGAGCATCAGGCCGCGCAAAGTCGTGCCGTGGTCCTTGTAGAAGCCGCGCTGGATGCGCTGGCCTTCGGCCTCGTCGACGTTGAGCAGCTTGCAAACATAGGCCCGGATGCGCTCGTCAACCTGGCGGAACAGGTTGGAATTGCGCGGGTAGAGCGTGTTGTCGAGGTCGAAGATCCACGCTTCCACGCGCGCGAAAACGGAAAGATCGGAGGTCCGGTGCGGGGCGACGGCTTCAACAGTCAGCGCTTTCATTCGAGAAATATAGGCGCTTCCCGTTAAGACTTCATCGATTTTGGTCGGGGACCGCCGACGGGACGCACGACGCCGCTACGGCGTGATCAGCGTCCCCGCCCCGTGTTCGGTGAACAGCTCCAGCAGCACCACGTGCGGCGTCTTGCCGTTCAGGATGACGACACCCTCCACGCCACGCTCGATCGCCGCGATGCAGGTCTCCACCTTGGGGATCATTCCGCCCGAGACGGTGCCGTCGGCGATCAGGCCGCGAGCCTGCGCCACGCTCAGCTCGTCGATGAGCTTGCCGGAGCCGTCGAGCACGCCGGGCACGTCGGTGAGGAACAGCAGGCGCTTGGCCTCCAGCGCGCCGGCGATGGCGCCGGCGAAGGTATCGGCGTTGATGTTGTATGTTTCGCCGTCGCGGCCGGGCGCCACGGGCGCGAGCACCGGGATCATCTCGGAGCGCGCGAGAAGGTCCAGCAGGGTACGGTCGACCTCGACCGGCTCGCCGACAAAGCCGAGGTCGACGATCTCCTCGATCTGCGAGTCCGGATCGACCATCGTCCGCCTCGCCTTTTCGGCGAACACCATATTGCCGTCCTTGCCCGACAGGCCGATTGCCCACTCGCCCTCCGCGTTGATGAGCGCGACGATCTCCTTGTTGATGGAGCCCGCCAGAACCATCTCGACGATCTCGACGGTGGCCTTGTCGGTGACTCGAAGGCCGCCCTTGAACTCGCTCTGGATGCCCATGCGGGCGAGCATCTGGCCGATCTGGGGCCCGCCGCCATGCACGACGATCGGGTTGACGCCGGACTGCTTCAGGAGCGCGATGTCGCGCGCAAAGGCCTGGCCCAGCGCCGGGTTGCCCATGGCGTGACCGCCGTATTTCACCACGATGGTCTTGTTCTCGTAGCGCTGCATGAAGGGCAGCGCCTGCGACAGCAGGCGGGCCTGGTCGAGCGCGTCCTGGCTGGCGCCGCTTTCGGCTCGGTCGTTCATGGCGGGTTCTCTGGCGCGGCGCAGCGGAGCGCGCGTCTTAGCCGCTCAGGAAGAGGATGAGAAGGCGGCGATCTCGGCCTTGAGATCGTCCAGGCCGATGCCCTTCTCGCTGGAGGTGGCGAGGACGACCGGGAACGCTGCGGGGCGCTTGCGGATCGCCTCGGCGGTGGCCGCCCGCAGCGCCTCCAGCTGAGTTGGTTTGATCTTGTCGGCTTTGGTGAGCACGACCTGATACGAGACGGCCGCGCCATCCAGTTCGTTCATGATCGTCTCGTCGGATGGTTTCAGGCCATGCCGGCTGTCGACCAGGATGAATACGCGCTTCAGCCGCGCGCGGCCGCGCAGATAGGCGTGGATCAGCGCGTTCCACGAATCCACCTTCGATTTCGGCGCCTCGGCATAGCCGTAGCCCGGCATGTCGACGATCGCGAGCGCGGGCAGGGCTTCCGGCGCGGGCTCGGGCGGATCCGGGACGAAGAAGTTGAGCGACTGGGTGCGTCCGGGCGTGTTGGAGGTGCGGGCGAGGCCCGACTGCCGCGTCAGGGCGTTGATGAGGCTCGACTTGCCCACATTGGAGCGCCCGGCAAACGCCACTTCCGGCGGCCCCTCGGCGGGCAGTGCCGCCATACCCGGCGCCTCGGTAACAAAGCGCCAAGGGTGGCGGAAAACGGAAGCCGCCTGGCTCATCAGGACTGTCCTTCGCGGGGGAGTTACTCCGCCGGCGTATTTTTCGGCTTGGGGCGGCCGAGCGTGTCGCGGAGGTTGCCGAACAGCTCGATCGGCACGCCGTGGCGGCGCATGATGAGGCCCTGCTGCAGAACCGAAAGCGTGTTGTTCCACGCCCAGTAGATCACCAGGCCGGCGGGGAACGAGCCGAGCATGAAGGTGAAGATCACCGGCATCCAGTTGAAGATCATCGCCTGGGTTTTGTCGGGCGGAGTCGGGTTCATGCGCATCTGCACGAACATCGTCACGCCCATGATGATCGGCCAGATGCCGAGCTGCAGCATCGGCGGCGGGTCCCAGGGGATCAGGCCGAAGAGGTTGAAGATCGTCGTCGGGTCGGGCGCCGACAGGTCGCGGATCCAGCCGAAGAACGGCGCGTGGCGCATTTCGATGGTGACGAACAGCACCTTGTAGAGCGCAAAGAACACCGGGATCTGGATGAGGATCGGCCAGCAGCCGGCGACCGGGTTCACCTTCTCGCGCTTGTAGAGCTCCATCATGGCCTGCTGCATGGCCATGCGGTCGTCCTTGTGCCGCTCCTGGATTTTTTGCATCTCCGGCTGCACCTTCTTCATCTTGCTCATCGACGCATAGGAGCGGTTGGCGAGCGGGAAGAAGATCAGCTTGACGATGACCGTGACGGCGAGGATGGCCAGGCCAAAATTGCCCAGCGCGCGGTAGAGCCAGTCGATGAGTTTGAACATCGGCTTGGTGATGAAATAGAACCAGCCCCAGTCGATCAGAAGGTCGAACTGAGGGATGCCGAGTTCCGCCTGGTAGGCGTCGATGGTGGCGGTTTCCTTGGCCCCGGCAAAGAGTAGCGTCCGGTGCTCGGTGGAGCCGCCCGCGGGAACGGTGACCGCATCGCCCAGGTAGTCGGCTTGGAAAGTCGGCTCGGCGCCGGCGGAACCGCGCGCGAAGCGCGGTTGGAAGGTGCCCTGTCCCTGCGGGACCACCGCCGCGCCCCAGTATTTGTCGGTGATGCCGAGCCAGCCGTTGGAGACGCGCGCGGGAGTGATCGCCGGCGCCTCCTCGAGGTCGGAATAATCGATCTCGTGCAGGCCCTCTTCGCCGAGGAAGCCGATCAGGCCCTCATGCAGGATGAAATAGCCGGCCGTCTGCGGCAGGCCGGTGCGGCTGACCAGGCCATAGGGGTAAAGGGTGACGGGAGCGGCGGTCCTGTTCTCCACGCCCTGGCGCACGGTGAACATGTATTTTGGATCGATCGAAATAGTGCGGTGGAACAACAGGCCGGCGCCGTTGTCCCAGGTGAGCGTCACGTCCTCGCCGGGCCGCAGCGCCGGCTTGTCCGCGGTCCACACGCTGTCCGCATTGGGCACCGGCGGGCCGCCGGCCGGCGCAACCCAACCGAACTCCGCGTAATACGGGTTCTCGGTCGTCACCGGGGAAAACAGCTCGACCAGCGGGCTCGTGGGCTCCACGGTCACACGGTAGTCGGCCAGCAGCAGGTCGTCGATCCGGCCGCCGGTGAGATTGATGGAGCCCTTCAGCGATGGCGTATCGATCGCCACGCGCTGGCCGGCGGCGAGCGCCGCCTCGCGCGGCAGTACGGCGCCCGCAGGCGCGGATGCGGGAACAGCCGGCGCCGTCCCAGGCGCGGCGGGTGCGACCGCGGCGGGCGGTGAGCCTGCAACGGCGGGCGCCTGCGTTCCTTCGGCTGTCCCCGGCGCAGCCTCGACGGCGCGCGCCTGCTGCTCGGCGACCTGCCGCTGCCGCTCAGCCTCCAGTTTCGGGCTGATGACGAAATATTGCCATCCCAGGATGACCAGGAAGGAGAGCACGATGGCAATGATGACGTTCTGGTTGTTCTTCATCGGCTCTCACTTGCCGCTTGCGCGGCCGCACCAGCGGGGCCTTTCGGCCGCGGCGCCATGGCCCCGGCAAGTTCGGTCGCGATATTTCCGAACTTTTCCGTCAGCGCGCTGCGCCGGCCTACCAGAACGTAATCGTGTCCGGAAAGGGCGCGTTGCGGAGCGACCTGACGGACGGCTTCCCTCAGCCGGCGACGGATCCTGTTACGTTCCACCGCCTTCTTTGAAACGCGCTTGGACACGGTGAACCCGATCCGGGCCGGCCCGTCGTCGTCGCGCTGCCGCGATTCCAGAACGAAAGCGCGCCGCGGCGCCCTGGAGCCTTTCGCGGCGGCAAGGAAATCGCGCCTCTTCTTCAGGCGCTGGATCATGCGCCCGACGCCGCTATGCCGACAGGCGCTTACGCCCCTTGGCCCTGCGGCGGGCCAGCACCTTGCGGCCATTGTGCGTTCCCATCCGGGCGCGAAACCCGTGACGGCGCTTGCGAACCAGGCGGCTCGGCTGAAACGTTCTCTTCATGGTCCATTGCCGCCGGGCGGCGGCCCTCGTCTCGCAAAAGGCAGGCGGAGTGCTTTAGACAGAACCGCGCCGATGTTCGGGGAAAGCCGGAGCGCGCCAGGCGGGAGGCTCCGATCAATCGTGCGCGATATAGGGTGAAAGCCCCCGGCAAGTCAACTTTGCTGTGGAGCGCTACCGTCACGGCAAGGTGAGGCGCGCTCCTCCGCGACTCTTGCAATCGTGCGGCACGGCGCAGGGCGCGAACCGTGTAGTATGGTTACACGGACGCGGTGCAAGCTGGGCTCTGTGAAAACCGATCCGAGCGGCGTCTCGGCCAGGGGAATGAATGACGTCGCGACAGCACGAGGACGCCCCGGGCCAGGCCACGATCCCGCTTCGGCGATGGGCACCTTTGGCCGGACTCGGCCTGGGGCTTGCAGCGCTCTACGTCTTTGGCCTGCACGAGTATCTGTCGCTGGATGCGTTGCGACGCTACCAGGCCGGCCTTTCCGCCTTGGTGGCCCAGCATACGGCATTTGCCATCGCCCTCTATACCTTCCTCTATATCGGCGCGGTGGCCGTCTCCTTTCCCGGCGCCAGCTTCTTCACCATCGCCGGTGGCTTCCTGTTCGGCTGGACGGCCGGCATGGCGCTCGCCATGGTGGCTGCCACAACGGGCGCCAGCCTGTTCTTTCTGATCGCGCGCACCTCGCTCGGTGCGGTCCTGAGCCGGCGGGCCGGGCCGCGGCTGCAGCGGCTGCGCGACGGGTTCCGCGAAAACGGCTTCAGCTACCTGCTGTTTCTCCGCCTCGCCCCGCTCTTCCCGTTCTTCCTGGTCAACCTTGCCGCCGCCTTTTTCGGCATCCGGCTGCTTCCCTACGTCGCGGCCACCGCCATCGGCATCCTCCCCGGAACCTTCATCCTCGCCTATTTCGGCGAAGGGCTTCGCACGGCGCTGCACCGTTCCGGCTCGCCGTTTTCGCCCGAACTGCTGCTGGGCCTTGCCCTGCTCGCCGGTTTGGCGCTTGTTCCGGTTGTGGTTCAGAAGTGGCGCCGCGGAAACGCCGACGCGCAGGAGGAGGTCTTTCGCTTTCCTGAATGAGTGACGTTCTGACCCCCGACATCTGCGTCATCGGGGCTGGGTCCGCCGGGCTGACGGTCGCCGCCGCAGCCGCGAGCTTCGGCGTCTCCGTGGTTCTTGTTGAGAAGGGCAGGATGGGCGGCGACTGCCTCAACACCGGCTGCGTCCCGTCCAAGGCGCTGATCGCGGCCGCCAGGCAGGTGCAGGCAATCCGGTGCGCTCCGAGGTTTGGTGTCGGCGCGGGTGAACCCGACGTGGATTTCGAGGCGGTGATGGCGCATGTCCGCGGCGTGATCGCGGCCATCGAGCCCAACGATTCGGCCGAGCGGTTCACCGGGCTCGGCGTCACCGTCCTGCGCGGCGCGGCCCGCTTTCGCGACCGGAGGACATTGGTCGTCGGCGACGCCGAGATTCGCGCCCGCCGCTTCGTCGTGGCGACCGGGTCGCAGCCGGCGGTGCCGCCTATCCCGGACATCTACAGCGTCCCTTTCCTGACCAACGAGACCATCTTCGATCTGAAGCGGCGCCCCACCCACCTGGTCGTCGTCGGCGCCGGGCCGATCGGCCTGGAGATGGCGCAAGCTTTTCGGCGCCTCGGCTCGCGAGTCACCGTGCTGGAAGCCGGTATGCCGCTCGCCAAGGACGATCCGGAACTGTCGGCTCTGCTGCTGACAGCGCTACGAGGGGAGGGGATCGACATCCGCGAAGGCGCCGAAGTCGTCAAGGTAGCGCCGCATGGCCGCAGCGGCGTCCGCGTCGTGCTGCGCGACGGCGAACGGACGCGCAATATCGACGGCAGCCACCTCCTGGTGGCCGCCGGCCGCCGGCCGGACACGGCCGAACTCGGCTTGCAGGAGGCGGGCATCGCCTTCGACAAGCGCGGGATCAAGGTCGATAGCCGGCTCAGGACCAGCAACCGCCGTGTTTATGCGATCGGCGATGTGTCCGGCGGCCCGCAATTCACTCATTGGGCCGGCTACCAGGCCGGCCTGGTGGTGCGCTCGATCCTGTTCCGCTTCGGCGGCCGGGTGCAACCGGACCAGCTGCCCTGGGTGACCTTCACCGATCCCGAATTCGCCCATGTGGGTCTGACGGAGGCCGAGGCGCGCGAACGTCACCGCCACGTTGTCGTGCTGCGCTGGCCGATGGCCGAGAACGACCGCACCCAGACCGAACGCCAAACCACCGGCGTCGTGAAGGTGCTGACCACGCGAAAGGGCCGCATACTTGGGGTGGACATCCTGGCGGCCGATGCCGGCGAGCTGATCGCCCCCTGGGTGCTCGCCGTTTCGCAAGGGTTGACAATCAAGAGCTTCGCATCGGCGGTGTTCCCCTATCCGACCCGCTCGGAGGTGGCGCGTCGGGCCGCCATCACGTTCTACACGCCGAAGCTGCGGTCTCCCTGGATCGGCCGCGTCATCCGCTTCATGCGGCTGTTCGGATAATGTCCTCCAGCGGCGCCCTCATCGGCTCTGGAAAGTGACGCCAGGGCTGCCTAGATTGGCCGTGCTCAACGGGGCAGGCATGACGGACAGGGCAGCTGAACCGGCATCTGCGGGACCGACCGGGTCCCGTCGCCGCTTTGCGCCCTGGAGCCTGTCCAACAAGCTCCTCTTCCTGACCCTCATCTTCGTGATGGTGGCGGAGGTGCTCATCTACATCCCGTCGATCGCCAATTTCCGCAACGTATGGCTGCAGGAACGGCTCGACTCCGCCGCCCTGGTCGCGCTGGCCGCCGCCGCCCCGCAGCCGGCGCTTGCGCCCGGCCTGCAGGACCGGATGCTGAGGTCCGTCGGGCTGGAGGCAATCGCCGGCAGGAGCCAGGGCCAGCGCTGGATCATCGCCAACGAGAACATGCCCAAGGAGGTCGATGCTACCCACGACCTGACCTCGCTGAGGCCGCTCGACAGCATCCGCGCGGCTTTCGCAACCCTGTTTTCCAGCGGCGACCGGCTGGTCCTGGTCAGCGGCAAGCCGCCCGCCGGCAGCGACCTGTTCGAGATCGTCATCCGGGAATCGCGGCTGCGCGAGGCCATGCTCGTTTATTCGCGCAACATCCTGCTGATCTCCATGGTCATCTCGCTGATTACCGGGCTTTTGGTCTACGCGGCGCTGCGTTTCCACATCGTGCGGCCGATGCAGCGCCTTTCCGCCAGCATCCTGGCCTTTGCCGAAGCCCCCGAAGACCCGTCGCGGGTGATCCAGCCGAGTGGCCGCCATGACGAGATCGGCGCGGCGGAGGAGAGGCTCTCGGAAATGCAGAGGTCACTGCGCGACATGCTGGCCCAGCGCCGTCACCTCGCGGAGCTCGGCCTTGCCGTGTCCAAGATCAACCACGACTTGCGCAACATCCTCGCCTCGGCCCAGCTGTTCTCCGACCGGCTCGGCGCGGTGGAGGACCCGCTGGTCAAGCGCTTCGCGCCGAAGGTCATCCGCTCCATCGACCGGGCGATCGGCTACACCAGCTCCGTGCTGGCCTATGGCCGCGCCGCCGAGGAGAAGCCGCGCCGCCAGCTCCTGTCGGCCTGCTGGCTGGTGGACGATGTGGCCGATGTGCTGGCGCTACCCGGGCACGAGCGGATCAGCTGGGAGAACCGGGTGCCGCGCGACATGGAGATCGACGGCGATCCCGAGCAGCTGTTCCGCGTCCTCATGAACCTTTGCCGAAATGCGCTGGAAGCGGTGAGCGACGGCGACGACCCGGCGGTGATCCGTCGCGTCTGGGTTGAAGGGGACCAGCACGGGGCGGTGACCAACCTGCGCATCTGCGACAGCGGGCCGGGCGTGCCCCCCGATGCCCGCGCCGCCCTGTTCCAGCCTTTCCAGGGTTCGATGCGGCGGGGCGGCACGGGACTGGGCCTTGCCATCGCGGCGGAGATCGTGCGCGCCCACGGCGGCGACATCCGCCTCATCGACCGCCCCGGCGCCGGCGCCGCCTTCGAAGTCACCATTCCCGACCGCCCGGTCGACCTCGAGCAACGCCGCCACGCCCGGCGCGGCTGACCGCCTCGCTCAGCCTGCCTCTTGCAATGGGCCAGGCGAGCGACTAGGTGTGCCGAGCCTTGGCTCAGGCCATCTCGGCATCAGGCGCCCGTAGCTCAGCTGGATAGAGCACCAGACTACGAATCTGGGGGTCAGAGGTTCGAATCCTTTCGGGCGCGCCATCATCCTTGATCGGTTCTTTTGCGAACGGCCGCGTGGCCGGGCAACCCTCCGCTGCGCAGTGCATTGATAGTGCGCCGGCTCTTCAGCCGGTTATCACCTTCCAGGAGGGCCCGATGCTCCGATCGTTGATGTCAATGCTAGTCAGCCTGATGTTCACCGTATCCGCCGCCATGGCGCAGACAGCCGATCCGGCTGCGCCCGCGGCCCCGGCCGACCCGGCGGCGCCCGCAGCGCCTGCAGCCGGCGGAGGCGCGGCCGACTGGTGGTGGATCATTCTGGTCATCATCGTGATCATTGCGGTGATCTGGTACCTGATGCGGCGGCGGGGCACGGCGGGGCGGGTCTAACCACCCGACCTCGCCCGCTGATTGCGTGCGCATGCGTGCGACCGGGCCGTTGCCGCGTCGTCGGCGATCGGCCCGGGTTAAGCTGGCATTAACCAAAATCGGCTGACGGTGGGGGCGAGCGGGCTCCAAAACCGGAAGCGAAACCATGTCGAGCAGAGAGCTACCCGAAGTACCGGTCTTTCCCGAGCGGCTGGCCAGTATCCTGTTCTGCTTCGCCGTCACCGGCCTGGCCAGCACGGGCGTCGTCGCCGTTCTGGCGCTGATCTAGGCGCCGGCAGCGCCGCTATCCCGCCGGCCGACGCGGCCATGGCCGCCGGCCTGGCTTGCGGCTCGCGCCGTCTGCTTCTAGCACTCGCTCTTCCGAGATGGGGGAGCAGTTGGCCGATCCTGTGGCGAACGGGCGTGGCGGTGCGCGCAAGGGCCGCCGCGGGGCGGCCGTGTCGGCGTCGGGCCCGCCTTCGAACCCGTCCTACCGGAGGCTGACGAACCCCTTCGAGCCGGTCCGCCTGTTCAGCGACGACCAGATCGAAGCGATCCACCGCACCGCGCTGACCGTTCTCCAGACCACCGGCCTGCGGGTCCTGCACGGCGCCGCGCGGGACCGCCTGAAAATGGCCGGCGCGCTGGTCGACCCCGAGGCGACCGTGCGGCTCGAACCCGAACTGGTGGAGCAAAAACTCGCGGCGGCGCCCCGCTCCTTTGTGCTGAAGGGCGGCCGGCCGGAGCGCGACGTCGCGATCGGCGGGCGCAGCATGGCCGTCGCCGCCGTCGGCGGCCCGCCCAATGTGCATGACCTGGAGACTGGCCGACGCTCTGGACGGCTTGCCGACTACCAGGACCTGACGCGGCTGTCGCAGGCTTTCGACGTCATCCACCTGCTCGGCCCCTCCGTCGAGCCGATGGACGTCGCCGTCCAGTTCCGCCACCTGGAGATGACGCGCACGCAGCTTTGTCTGAGCGACAAGGTGCCGTTCGTGTTCAGCCGCGGCGCCCCGCAGGTCGCCGATTCCCTGGCGATGTTCCGCATCGCCCGCGGCGCCGATGCCGTTTCACCGGACACGCCGCCGTGCTGCTTCACCGTCATCAACACCAACTCGCCTCTGCAGCTCGATGCGCCGATGGCGCAGGGCATCATCGACTTCGCCGAAGCCGGCCAGCTCAGCATCATCACGCCGTTCACGCTGGCCGGAGCGATGGCGCCGGTTACGGTCGCCGGCGCACTGGTTCAGCAGCACGCCGAGGCGATGGCCGGCATCGTGCTTGCCCAGGTCGTGCGGTCCGGCGCGCCGGTCGCCTATGGCGGCTTCACCTCCAATGTCGACATGAAGAGCGGCTCGCCCGCCTTCGGCACACCGGAATTCGTCAAGGCGGCCCTAGGCAGCGGCCAGTTGGCCCGCCGGGTCGGCATCCCGTGGCGCTCCTCAAACGTGAACGCCTCCAACGCGCCCGACGCGCAGGCCGCCTACGAATCGCAGATGTCGCTGTGGGGCGCCATCATGGGCGGTTGCAACATCCTCATGCACGGCGCCGGCTGGCTCGAAGGTGGACTCGCTGCGTCCTTCGAAAAATTCATCATCGACATCGAGATGCTGCAGATGTTCGCGGAGCTGTTCGCACCGGTGCCGTTTTCCGCCGACGACCTGGCAGCGGATGCGATCCGCGAGGTCGGACCCGGCGGGCACTTCTTTGGCGGGGCGCACACGCTGGCGCGCTACAAGTCCGCGTTCTACACGCCGCTGCTGTCTGACTGGAGCAATTTCGGCCGCTGGACGGAAGCCGGGGCCAAGGACGCGACACGACGCGCCGGCGAGATCGCCAGGCGGACGCTCGCCGACTTCGAGCCGCCGCCGCTCGATCCCGCCGCCCGCGAGGCGCTCGACGACTTTGTCGCGCGGCGCAGCAGCGAGGGCGGGGCGCCGCCTGAATCCTAGGCGGCTTCCGGAAACGTCCTGGGCAGGAGCCCCTTCATGCGCCAGCCGAACACGAGGCTGCGCGCCCCCAGAAAAATCAGCAGCGACGCCCACAGCCCGTCATTGCCGAAGGTCGGCGTGAGCACGGCCCAGGCGGCGAGATAGACCGCCAGCGACAGCAGCATCATGTTGCGCATGTCGCGCGACCAGGTCGCACCGATGAAGATGCCGTCCATCTGGAAGGCGATCACGCCAGCCAGCGGCGTCAGCACCGCCCACGGCAGATAACGATTCGCCAGCTCCCGCACATCCGGCGCGGTCGTCATCAGCTTGATAACCCAGGGACCGGCAGAGACATAGAGCGCCGTCAGGGCCAGCGCAGTCAAAAATCCCCAGCCGGCGGTCAGCCGCACCACCCGGTCGAAGGCGGGCCGGAACCGCGCCCCCACGGCGCGCCCGGCAAGCTGCTCTGCCGCGGTGGCGAAGCCGTCGAGGAAGTAACCGGCGACCACGAAGAAATGCATCAGCAGGGCATTGGCGGCGAGCGTCACCGCGCCGAACTGCCCGCCCTGGCGGGTAAAGAAGGCGAAGGCGAACATCAGCGCGAAGGAACGGATCATGATGTCGCGGTTGACCGCCACCAGCCGCCTGAATCCGGTGCGGTCCAGCACGCGAACCCAGGACGGCCAGTCGCGGCGGGGCGCCAGCGCCAGCACGATCGGAACCTGCAGTAAGACAGCGATCAACTCGGCCAGCACCGATCCCCAGGCGACCCCGGCCACGCCCCAGCCGAGCCCGAGCACGAACCACACGGACAGGACCACGTTGAGCAGTGCGAACAGCGTCTGTACGACGAGCGCCGTAACCGATCGGCCGATCCCCAAGAGCCAGCCAAGCAGCGCGTAGTTGATCAGCCCAAACGGCGCCGCCCAGATACGCACGACGAGGTATTCCCGCATCGGACCGACAATTGTCGGGCCGGGGTCCATGAGGACCGTGCCGAGCTCCACCAGTGGCCATTGCAGCAGCACGATGCCGATCCCGATCGCCGCACCGAGCAAGAGCGCCCGCGCCAGCACCGCGACGGTTTCCGGCCGGTCGCCGGCCCCAAATGCTTGCGCCGTCAGGCCCGTCGTGCCGGAGCGCATGAAGTTCAGCGCGACAAAGACAACGTCGAGGATGATCGCGCCGACCGCGATGGCGCCGAGCAGCGCGGCTTCGCCGAGCTGGCCGATGACGGCTGTGTCGATCACCCCGATCAGCGGCACGGACAGGTAGGCGAGCGTCATCGGCACGGCGAGGCGGAAAACCGTTCCGTGCGTCACCGCGAAGGGGCGGATGCCCCCCGCGGCGCTGCCATCGCTCATTCCGAGCGGCGTCGGCCGCCGCCCCCGCCGAAGCTGAACAGGCGCATGACGAGGAAGATCGGCACCACGATCAATGCCCCGATCAGCAGGTAATTGACTGCCTCACCGAAGAACTCGAAGCCCATCGCCCAGATCCGTTCCAGGACCCGTTCGATCCAGCGGTAGATCTGCATCGGCCGGATGTTCAGCGCCGACAGCACCAGTCCGACAATGAACGACAGCACCACGAGCCGGACAAGGACTCGAAGCGGCGTGTCGCCGAGAAAGCGGGTGAGACGGTCCGACATGAATTATCCTTCGGCTGAGCGTCGGTCCTATAACCCGGCGGCGGCGGTCACAAGGCGCGATCAGGTCCCTGCTGCGGTATCGGCAGGCAGCAGCTTCTCTAGCGACTCGATCCGGTCCGCTTCCGCCGGCGACTTGTCCCAGCGCAGCCGGCTGATGCGCGGGAACCGCATGGCGATGCCCGAGCGGTGCCGGGTCGAGCGGTTCAGCCCCTCAAAGGCAACCTCCAGCACCAGCCCGTGCCCGGGCTCGGCGCGCACCGCCCGCACCGGCCCGAAGCGGTCCACCGTGTTGTTGCGCACGAACCGGTCGAGTTCGCGCAACTCCTCGTCGGTGAAGCCGAAATAGGCTTTTCCGACCGGCACCAGCTCCTGCGCCTCTTCCGGCCCGGCCCAGACCCCGAACGTGTAATCGGAATAGAACGACGAGCGCCGCCCATGGCCGCGTTGCGCATACATCAGCACCGCGTCGACCACGAACGGATCGCGCTTCCATTTGAACCACGGCCCCTTCGGCCGGCCCGGCACATAGGCCGAGTCCCAGCGTTTCAGCATCAAACCTTCCGCCACTTCGTGGATCCGCCCGTCGGTGGGCGGATCGGCGCGCAACAGCGCCAGCGCCTCCCAGGATGGAAACGGCACGATCGGCGACAGATCGATGCGCGATGTGTTCACCCGCCCGACAAAGCTTTCCAGCCGGTTGCGGCGTTCGGCGAAGGGGAGGGGGCGGAGGTCCTCCGCGCCGTCCTGCAGCAGGTCGTAGGCGCGGATGAAGGCGGGATGGCTGCGGATCAGCTTTTGCGAAACTGCTTTGCGGTTGAGCCGCTGCTGCAGGTCGCCGAACGGCGCCACCGCGATCGCCCCTTCCTCCTCGCGCGCCACCAGCAACTCGCCGTCGACCGAACCCTCGAAGTCCAGGCAGTCCAGGATGTCGGGGAACGCGCCGGACACGTCGTCGCCGGTGCGCGAATAAAGCCGGCGCACGCCTCCCTCGCTGACGGCCTGGACGCGGATGCCGTCCCACTTCCATTCCGCCGCGTAATCAGCGGGATCGAGCTTGGCGAAATCGGCGTCGTCGATGGCGTGCGCCAGCATAACGGGGCGGAACGGCGCCAGCGCGGCGCTGACCGGCCGTTCCGATTTCCCCTCCAGCCAGGCGAACAGCGGCTCGAAGGGCGGCCGCAGCCCGTGCCAGATTTCCTCGATCTCGATCACGTCCACCGCCCCGAACTGCGCCAGCGCCTGCTTGGCAAGCCGCGCGGTCACCCCGACCCGCAGCTCCCCGGTGACGATCTTCAGGAGAGCATAGCGCCCGGCCGCGTCGAGGCGGTCGAGCCAGCGCTCGACCAGCCGCGGCCCTTCCAGCCGCGACGCGGAATGCAGTGCCTCGACCACTTCGTGCAGCCGCAATGGGTCGCTGGTCTCCACGTGACGCGGCCACACCAGCGCAATCGTCTCAGCCAGGTCGCCGATGTAGTCGTAGGAATAGCCGAACAGCACCTCGTCCATGCGTTCCACGACCAGGCCGCGCAGCATGGCCGGCTTGACGCTGGCGATGGCCAGGTCGCCGGTGATCGCGGCCAGGCCGTAGCCGCGGTCGGGATCGGGGACGGAGCGGAAATAATCGACCAGCAGCCTGATCTTTCCGTTGCGGCTTGGCGTCAGGGTCAGGCGATCGAGGAGGGCGGCAAAGGCCTGCATGGCACGCCAATATAGGATTTTGGCCCGCAACCGTTAGCCATGCCCTCGCCCATCTCGGCTTCACCCGCGCCGCGACCTGCGCCACGGTTGCATGGTGTGCCAACAGGCGTAGCTTGGAGCATGGCCAGAGACCCTGACGTCGAACTCGGCCCCCGCGAATACCACCTGCTGCGACGGGACGGCCGCCCCGTTCCGTTCCACGAGACTTTTGCGCCCAAGCCGGTCGAGAAGAGCCGGGCGCTGGCCTGGCCGGGCCTGGTGGGGATCTGGGTCGGGGTTTCCGTCGTCATCGCCTGCATCGTGGTTGTCCCCGTGCTGGGCTACCTGCTCGCCCTTATCGGCCTAACCGGAGCGCTTGGCCTCCTGCTGCTCGCCTACGCCCTGCGCAGCTGAGTGCTCAGGTGGAGCCGGCTTGTGGCCCGGAACCGGCGTGACGCCGCTCCGTTCTCACTCCGGACGGAGAACCGCGATGAGCTCACCCGCTGGCACGGAAGACAAGAACAGCCTGGATCCGGGCGGCCCCAAAGGCGTGAGCGGGCAGGGGAAGCCGCCAGCTGCGGCCTCGCTGCCGCCGGAACTCGACCCGGCGCTGAACAACCCGGACGCCACGCCCGGAACCGGCATGCTGCCCGAGCTTGGCGAGGACGCCGACCCCAACATCCAGCCGTCCAGCTAGGCGGTCGCTCCCAAATCCGCTGATGCTTTGCCGGTGAAAACCGCCAATTGGTCGGCGAAAGCTCGCTGGTAGGCGGGACGCGCTTCGCCGCGGGCGACATAGGCGCAAAGGCTCGGATATCCCTCCAGGATGCCTGAGCCCTCCAGCCTGCGCAGCACCAGCACCATCAGCAGGTCACCGGCGCTGAAGGCACCGTCGAGCCACTCCGCCTCGCCAAGCCGGGCGGAAAGCTGATCCAGCCTGACACGGACGCGATCCTCCAGCATAGGCAGGCGCTCCTCGAACCAGGGCTTCTCCCCTTCCGCGTACGGGGCCTGTTCGAGCTCGACTATGGGCGGCTCCACCGTGTTGAGAGCGGCGAACATCCATGTGATCGCCCGCGCCCGGGCCTTCGCATCGCTTGGAAGCAGTCCCGGGTGGCGCTGGGCGATGTGGAAGACGATCGCGCCGGTCTCGAAAAGCGCGAGGTCGTGTTCCTGGTAGGTCGGGATCTGCCCGAAGGGATGGAGCGCGAGATGCGCCGGCTCCTTCATCTCCCTGAAGGAGACGAGCCGAACCTGGTAGGGCTGGCCCACTTCCTCGAGCGCCCAGCGAACCCGCATGTCACGCGCCAGCCCTCGCCCGCGATCGGGCGAGCTTTCAAAGGCGGTGATGGTGGGTGTCATAGCCCTTGGCGTGCGGCAGCGCCGGTCAAAGCTCGCGGCGCGTGATTTTTTCCGGGTCAGACTTGGTGCGGTCGGCGCTGTTCTGAAGGGTGGCCGATGTCTCCTCCGAAGGCGTCAGCCGGTCGATATTGGCGGTGCGGGTGCGGATGTCGTCGACATTGGGCGGCACCTCATCGATCGGCACCGGGTCGTCCCCGGTCTCATCCGCTTCCACCTCGCGCCAGGCGAGTTGCCAGAACTCGTCGGAGCGCCCGTGCGGCCGCCCGGCCTGTTGCCAAAGGTCGTACGCGCGCTCGCGGATGAGGTCTTCCTTGCTGGCCATGCGGGTCTCCGTTCTGCTTTGGGACTCGAACGGCGGGATGCCCGATTTCGATCCCGAACCGCCTACCGCCGCATCGCTGCCGCCCCGAAGAACAGCTTCTCCCATGTCTTCTGCGCCTGGTATCCTTCCCGGATAAACGGCGTGAACACGGCGACGTGGAGCAGCAGCCAGTTCACCAGGTTCGCGGGAAAGCGCAGTGGCTTGACGAAGTCGACGAACAGCACCACCCGCACCTCGTCGGAGTGGTTCCAGGCCTCGTGCTCGTAGGCATCGTCGAAGATCAGCGCCCGCCCTTCCTGCCACTGGCAGGTCCGGTCGGCGATGCGGATCGCCACCACGCCCGGCGCGGCCTTCGGCACGATCAGCCCGAGGTGGAAGCGCAGCACGCCGTTGTACGGCCCACGGTGCGCGGGCAGGTGTTTTCCGGGCTCGAAGATGGAGAACATCGCCGTTTTCAGCCCGGGGATTCTTTGCAAGGCTCGCCAGGTGTCCGGGCAGGCGCGGATCGCCTCTTCCGACCTGATGCCGAAGGCGCAGATCAGAAACGTCTTCCAGTCCCGGTCGGCGCTGATCGACCGCACCTCGCCCGAGATCTCGTGGAAGCCGGGGAGTTCGTCCTTGCGCGTCAGGATCCTGTCCAGCTCGGCCCGGATGAGCGGCTCGGCGCGCTCCAGCTCCACCGCCCAGGGAAACACGCCGTTCTCATAGACCGGCGGGTTGCCGAGCTTGGCGCAAGGGAGGTTCAGCCGCTCCGCCCACGCGACCACGCTCATCAGACCCCGGTTGATGAGGCCGGGGCGGCTCATCGTGTCGGCCAGCCCTTCCGTTTTCACGGCCTGGGCGGGCGTTGCGGGAGGGACCGTATCGGCCATCGGTTCTCGGACGGCTGTTCAGCGCAGCTTATCAGGGTCGGGGCTGTGCAGCATCACCCAGGGGCCGACTTCGGAGTCGCCGGTTTCCCCCTCCGTCCAGCCGAGGCGCCGGTAGAAGGCCAGAGCGTCCGGGTTTTTCCGCTGGCATTTCAAGGTTGCCCGACCGCCGGCAATCGCCACGGCGGCGGCAAGCAGCGCGCGCCCGATCCCCCGGCCGTGCAGCTCCGGGTCGACATAAAGATGGTGGACGAAGCTGCTCGGCAGGTAGATCCCTGTGAAGCCGACGACCCGGCCGCCAGCCGTCGCCACCGCGACGGTCTCCCCCGATGTCTCGGCCCGGAATTCGGCCAACCCGAGGTCGCGCAGCGCGTAAGGGTGCCCCGAATGCCAGGCTTCCCGGAAGATGCGGGCGCACTCCCCCGCGTCCGCCTCGGCAAACAGCCGGATCGAGATGTCGGCCGTCGGCGACGCGACCTGGCGCGCATCAGCTGTCGTCATGGTCTCTCCCGGCCCGCCGCACACTCCGCCGCATATCAGCCGCGGGCCAGCCATGCGGCGGCCCAGCGCTCCGTCTCGATGGCGCGCACCTCGCGGAGATGGCGGAACTGCCGCTCGTCCAGCCGCCGCACAAGTCCTTCTGCGATGCGGCCGGGCAGCGACGGTCCCTCATAGATGAGCCCCGTATAAAGCTGCACCAGGTCGGCGCCGGCCGCGATTTTTGACCATGCCGCCCCCGCGCCGTCCACCCCGCCGGCGCCGACCAGCAGGAAATCCGGCCCGGCCAACTGGCGGGCGCGAGCGACCATCGCGGTCGACATTTCAAACAGCGGCCGGCCGGAGAGCCCGCCCCCTTCCTCCGTGTGCCGCTTCGATTTCAGCCGCGGCCGGCTCACGGTCGTGTTGGAAATAATCAGCCCGTCCGTATGCCCCCGCGACGCCTCGACTGCGTCCGCCAGCCTGCGGTCGTCCATGTCCGGCGCGAGCTTCAGAAGGAGAGGCGTGCGCCGTCCGCATTCCGATTCCGCCGCCTCCCGTGCCTCGCCAAGCCGCGCCAGCAGCTCGGTCAGCGCGCCGCGCTCCTGAAGGTCACGCAGCCCCGGCGTGTTCGGCGATGAGACGTTGACCGCCAGGTAGGAGGCCAGCGGCGCGAACATCCGCACCCCGGCGACATAGTCGAAAACCCGGTCGTCGCTGTCACGGTTGGCGCCGATATTGATGCCGACGATGCCCGGCTTCCCAGCCCGCCGGTCGAGGAGCTCCGCCATGGCTTCGTGCCCGTCATTGTTGAAGCCGAGCCGGTTGATGATCGCCCCGTCGGCAGCCAGCCGGAACAAGCGCGGCTTGGGATTGCCGAGCTGCGGCAGCGGCGTGACGGTACCGATCTCGACGAAGCCGAAGCCGAGCCCGAGCATGGCGTCGGGCGCCAAGCCGTTCTTGTCGAGCCCCGCAGCCAGCCCGATCGGGTTCGGAAAGCGAAGTCCAAGCGCGTCCACGGAAAGCCGCTGGTCCGTGGCGGCGGGAGGTGGCCGCCAACGGCCGTAGACGGCGCCGCGGATCGCCACTGAGTGGGCTCGTTCCGGGTCAAGCAGCCGCAGCAGGCGCGCCCCCCGGTCCGCTAGGCTCACGGAATGCCCGCCGGGAACAGATGCCGGCCATCGACCCCGAGCGGCAGCGACTGCACGGTCGTGACCGCCGAAACCGGCAGCTCGCCGTAGAGATGCGGGAACAGGTCTCCCCCGCGCGACGGCTCCCAGCGCAATGCACCGCCAAGCGCGTCGGCGTCGACCGCGACCAGCAGGAGGTCATTGGCCCCAGCGAAATGCCGGCGCGCGGTTTCGCGCAGTTGGGCCGCGGTGGAGAAATGGATGAAGCCGTCGGCCAGGTCGACGGGGGCGCCGGCGAACCGGCCCGCCGCCTCGGCCTCTCGCCAAAGCGCTGTCGGGCAGATTTTGTAGACGAGGCAGGTCATGAGCGCCGCGGATATGGGCTGGGAGCGGACAATCGCAAGCACGCTTCCTCTGGCTGCCGGGCTCGCCTATGTTGGGCCGATAGAGGAGAAAAGCCATGCGCAGCACGACTTTGACGCTGTTGGCCTGCCTTGCGGCCGCCCCCGCGGCGGCCCAGGAGGCGGCTCCCGTTGCCCGCTACACCTTCACGCCCGTTCCTGACGGCGCGCTCCGACTGGATACGCAGACCGGCGACGTGTCCTTCTGCACCGGGACGGCTGCTTCGGGCGCTTGCACGCCCGTAGCCGACGAGGCTCGCGACAAAGCCATTGCTGAGACCGCTCCCGCCGACGACCGTATCGCCGCCTTGGAGCGGCGCATCGCGGCGTTGGAGGCGCGGATTGAGCAGGGCACCTCGGCGCTGGATGACGAAAACATGGACCGCGTGCTGACCCTGACGGACAGGATGCTGCGGCAGTTCTTCGGCCTCGTGCGGGAGATGAAGCGGGACCTGCAGGGCGAAACGCTTTAGCGGCACGGTCAGGCGGGGCGTTCCCACGTCGGCGTTTGCCGCCGGCCCATTCCCCGGGCTGCCTTGGGACGTGGCACGACGCCGTCCGGATCGGGCCGGAGCACCGAAACGGCAACTGCGACAAGCGCGGCAGCGGCCATTCCCAACGCGGTGGCCGCATGCGGGCCGACAGCCGGATCCCCCTCGATCCTGGCCAACGCCTCCAGCCCGCTGACGTTGAAGAAGAGCAGCAGGGCCGCGACGCCCAGGCCGGCTGCCATGCCGAGCGCGGCAGCTGTCGCCGTGCAGCCTCGCCACCACAAGGCAAACAGCACCGGCACGAACAGTCCGGCGCCGGCGAACGCCAGCGCCCAGTTGAGCAGCCAGAACGGCTGCGCCTGTGTGCGCGCCGCGAGCCAGGCGCCGCCGAGCGCTAGCCCGATCGCCACAAGGCGAGCCACGACGATGCGCCGGCCCTCCGGCCCTCTGCGGTCGACGGCCTCGTCCCACAGGTCGTGGCTGACCGCGCCTGCCGCCGCGTGGAGCGCCGCCTGGCCAACGGCCAGTAGGGCGGCGAGCGCTCCGGCGAGGAGCAGGCCCGAGGCGACCGCTGGCAGCGTGGCGAGCAGTGTGGCCAGCTGGAACAGGTCGCCGCTCAGCAGGCCGGCGATCTGCACGCCGGCGATGTCGTCAAGTTGTACATTCAGGGCCAGTGCTCCGGTGACGAGGACAATCGAAACCAGAAAGGCCCAGCCGAACGAGCCCTGGGCCGCCTGCGGCGAGTGGGTTGCTAGGGTGCGGCTCAGCAGCATCGGCAGCGCGGCGGTTGCCGCCCCGATCAGCAGGATTGCCGACACTGTTGAGCTGATGCCGGGCCCGTTCTCCGGGAATATCAGGGCGCTGCGCAGCACTTCGAGCACCTCACCGGCCGCCGGGCCGTCGGGCGTCGCGCCGGGCGTGACCAGCACCGCCACGGCCGTAATACAGGCGGCCGCGAGCAGGATCGCCTGGACCGCTTGCGACCAGACAAGCGAGCGATGTCCGCCCGGCAGCAACAGGAGCCCGGTCAGACCGGCAAGCAGGTAGAGGCTCCGTTCTCCCTCGATTCCGAACAGGACCGCCATGATCGGCTGGGCCGCTTTCAGGAAGCCGATGAAGATCAGCGCCGAGGCGGCAAGGGCTGCGACGGCGGCCAGCAGGCGCGCCGCCAGTCCGAAGCGCCCGGCCAGCAGATCACCGGCACTGTAGCCGCCGAAGCTGCGCAGCCGCGGCGCTATGGCGAAGGCCAGCAGCGCCAGACCGAACAGCATGCCAAGCACGAGACAGGCAAGCTCCCAGCCAGAAGCTGCGCCGGACCCTGAGATGCCCAGCGCCGCAAGGCCCGCGACCGCGCCGGCGGTCGCCATGCCGCCAAGCCGGGAGCTGACCGCGCGGGCGGCGACGTAGTGATCCGCGGGGCGGCGGCCATGTGCGAAGAGCGCCACCAGCGCGAAAAGGCCGAGCGAGGCGGCCGCTATGGCCTGGGGCGTGCGCCCCGACTCCAGCCCGACCCGGTCGAGCAGCGCCAGCGCGAGCGTCAACACCGTGAACACGCCCATGAGCACCGCCATGCGCGTCCGGCCGGGCCCGCCCGGTGCACCGATGTCCTGTTGCGGCGGCCTCAGTCCTGCCATACGCCAGCACTTCCCAAGCAGCCCAGGGCGCCCACCGGCCACAATGGCCCCCGCACCGCGCCGCCGCAAGCAGCGCCGCGCCCCCGGACCATATGCTCCGCCATCCTGCGCACCTGCATCACCCCGCCGCGCCTTAAATGCTTTCGGCCCTGCCGCCAATCGTCTAGGCACCGTTGATGCAACGTGACCTTCTATCCGCGCTTCGGCCGGCCGCCCGGAACGCGCCGGAGTCGGGCATCGTCGAGGTCGCCAATTACGGCCGCCAGAGGCCCGGCCTCATTCCGCTGTGGACCGGCGAGGGCGACCTGCCGACGCCCGACTTCATCCACCAGGCGACAGCGCGTTCGCTGGCCGCCGGCGAAACCTTCTACACCTGGCAGCGCGGCATCCCGGAGTTGCGCTCCGCTCTCGCCCGCTACCATGCACGTCACTTCGGCCGGCCGTTCAGCCCGGAACGATTCTTTGTCACCGGCGGCGGCATGCAGGCGATGCAGATCGCCATCGCGGCGGTGGCGGGGCACGGCGACGAGGTGGTCGTGCCGTCGCCGTGCTGGCCGAACTTCGCAGCAGCCTTCGCCGTGGCCGGCGGGCGGCCGGTCTTCGTCGGGCTGGACTTCGATGGCCAACGCTGGAGCCTCGACCTCGACCAGGTGCGCGCCGCCACTGGGCCGGCGACACGAGCCATCTTCATCAACTCGCCGGGGAACCCGACCGGCTGGACGGCCACCGAGGCAGAGCTGCGCGAGGTGTTGCAATTCGCCCGCGAGCGCGGACTGTGGATCATTGCCGACGAGGTCTACAACCGCTTCGTCTACGAGGGCGAGCGCGCCGCCTCGTTCTACGACATCATCGACGAGGACGACCGCGTCATCTTCGTCAACACCTTTTCCAAGAACTGGGCGATGACCGGCTGGCGGATCGGCTGGATCAGCGCCCCCGAAGCGCTCGGGCAGGTTTTCGAGAACCTGATCCAGTATTCCACCTCCGGCGTTGCCGCCTTCATGCAGCGCGGAGCGGTCGCGGCGCTGGAGGACGGCGAGGACTTTGCCCGCGGCCAGGTCGAGCGGGCGCGGCAGGGACGCGACATCCTGTGCGCCGATCTGGCCGGCTCGAACCGCGTGAGCTTCGCCCGCCCGGCCGGTGCCTTTTATCTGTTCTTTCGGCTGAACGGCGTCGACAACACGGCGCGCACCGGCCTGCAGCTTGTCGACGAAGCGGGCATCGGCATTGCGCCCGGCACCGCGTTCGGACCCGGCGGCGAGCCGTTCATGCGCATCGCTTTCCTGCGCAAGGCGGAGGACATCGCCGAAGCGTCTCGCCGCCTTGCTACATGGCTGCGGCGCTGAGCGCCCGGTGCTGCGTGCGCGGAACCGCAACCGAACCGTCCGGATCGCGCTCACCCTGGTCCTCAGCGCCGCCGGTGGCTTTGCGGCGCAGTCACTCGGCATCCCCGCCGGCTGGATCGCCGGTGGGCTGATCGTGGTTGCGGCCGCCTCGCTGGCCGGCCTGCACACCGATGTGCCGCTCCGGCTCCGCTCGCCGGTTTACCTCGTCCTTGGCGTCTTTTCCGGCAGTGGGGTTTCGCCGGAAACCTTCAACCAGATGCAGACCTGGCCGGCCAGCTTTGCCGTGCTCGGCCTTTCGCTGATTGGCCTGATCGCCGGGTCCTATTGGTGGCTGCACGGCCGTTGCGGCTGGGACCGCAACTCCGCGCTGCTGGCCTCCATGCCGGGTGCGCTGTCCTTCGTGCTGGCGGCGGCGGAAGATCTCCAGGCCGACATGAAGAAAGTCGCCATCGCGCAGTGCCTCCGGCTGCTGCTGCTGGTCGAGCTGATCCCGCTGCTCGCCCTGCTGGTCGATCACCCGACCGGCGGCTCAGGTGCGGCGCGGCTGCCGACCGGCGGGCCGGCCGATATCGCGACCCTGCTGCTGGCCGGCAGCGCGGCGGCGCTGATCTGCGGCTGGCTCAAGCTGCCCGCCGCGTGGCTGCTCGGCGGATTGTTCGCCAGCGCCGGTCTGCTCCTATCCGGCGTGGTGGACGGCACGCTGCCCGGCTTCGTCGTCGTGCCCTGCATGGTCGGGCTCGCGGCGATCACCGGCAGCCGCTTCCGCCCCGGCGATCTTGCCCTGCTGCCGGCCATCGCGGCTCCGTCGCTGACCGCGCTCGCCATCGCGGGAGCGGTCTCGGCAGCTGGCGCAGCGGCGGTGTCGGGATTGTTTGGCATCAGCATCATTCAGACCCTGCTGGCCTTTGCCCCCGGAGCCCTGGAGTCGCTGATCATCATCGCGTTCGCGGTGGACGTGGACCCCGCCTATGTGGCGGCGCACCACATGGCGAGATTCCTGGTGCTGATAGCCGCAGTGCCGATGCTGGCCCGATGGCTGGCGGGCCGGCCCTGAGCTAGCCCCCGGCCGCCGCAAAAATCTGGGCGCGGCGCGTAATGGTCTCCGGCGTAGCCGGCCCCTCCAGCGGCAGGCCCAGCGTCTGCCAGGTCTCGACCAGCGCAACACCCAGTTCATCGATCAGCGCGTCGTCATGGAAGGGCGTCGGTGTGATGCGCAGCCGCTCCGTGCCGCGCGGCACGGTCGGATAGTTGATCGGCTGGATATAGATGCCGTGCCGGTCCAACAGCCGGTCGCTGGCCGCCTTGCAGGCCTGCGCGTCGCCGACCAGGATCGGGATGATCTGTGTCTCGGATGGCATCACCGGCAGGCCGGCCTCGCCGAGGCGGGCACGGGTGCGGGCAATCTGCCGCTGCTGTGCGTTCCGTTCGGCCGATGAACCCTTCAGGTGGCGGATGGAGACCGAGGCTGCTGCCGCGAGAGCCGGGGGCAGGGCGGTCGTGAAGATGAAACCGGGGGCGTAGGACCGGACCGCGTCCACCACGGCGCTGGAGCCGGTGATATAGCCGCCCAATACGCCGAATGCCTTGGCAAGCGTGCCCTCGATCACGTCGATGCGGTCCATCACGCCGTCGCGCTCGGCGATGCCGCCGCCGCGCGGCCCGAACATGCCGACCGCGTGCACCTCGTCGAGGTATGTCATGGCCCCGTATCGCTCGGCCAGATCCGCTATGGCCGCGATCGGCGCGATGTCGCCGTCCATGGAATAGACCGACTCGAAGACGATCAACTTGGCGCGGTCCGGGCCGGCCGCCTTGAGCAGGCTTTCGAGGTGCTTGAGGTCGTTATGACGCCAGATCTGCTTGTTCGACCCCGAGCGGCGCACGCCCTCGATCATGGAAGCGTGATTCAGCTGGTCGGAAAGGATGAGGCAATCGGGCAGCAGCTTGGCGATGGTCGCAATCGCCGCCTCGTTCGATACGAAGCCCGAGGTGAAGACCAGCCCGGCTTCCTTGCCGTGGAGGTCGGCGAGTTCGCTCTCCAACTCGATGAGAGGATGGTTGGTGCCCGAAATGTTGCGCGTCCCGCCGGCGCCGGCTCCCATCCGTCCGGCTGCGTCCTGCAGGGCTGCCACCACTTTCGGGTGGTGGCCCATCCCGAGATAGTCGTTGGAGCACCAGATGACGATCTCACGCGCGGCCGTCCCGTTGCGCCAGATCGCGCGGGGAAAACGGCCGACCTGTCGCTCCAGATCGGCGAAAACGCGGTAGCGCTGCTCGGCGCGCAGCGCATCGAGCGCGCTCTCGAAATGCGATCGGTAATCAAACATCCGTTGCTCCGGCCGGTAGGAGGGTTTTAGTCCCGAACCGCACGCGGTTCCAGTGTCAGCTTGCCGCGACCCTTAAATTCTGCGCCGCTTCACCAGCCAACGTTTGGGGCCCGGCACGTTGCGCAAGGCATTCACGAATGCGTCCGCCCGGCCCCTCCCGCCGCCCATTTACCGTCAACCTTCATCGTAAACGGCGGATTTTGCTTCAAATTTGACCGAAATCGCGCAAGTTAACGGCCGTTAAGGTCTGTGACCGAAGTGTAAACGCGAGCGGCGGCTTCGGTGAATTCAGCGGAGGCCGTCATGTGGAAAGTGCTCTTTCGGGCGCGCAGAAGCTATGCCCGCAACCAGCGCGGCAATGTCGCGGTGATCTTTGCCTTTTCGGCCATTCCCCTGCTTGGTCTGCTTGGCGGCGCGGCCGATGTCGCACGCTATACTCGTCACAAGCAGGCGATCCTGAATGCAATGGACTCCGCCGGCATCGCGCTGGTGCGGCGCGGGGCCAAGAATGACGGCGAGGCGGACCGCTTCGTCAACGACCATATCGGCGCGATGCTGCCGAAGAACCGCGACCCCATGCTGCAGCTGGCGCGCTTCGACGCGACCGATATCGGCGACGGTTACCGAGTCTCTGCCACCGGCAACATGGATACGGCCTTCATGCCGCTCATCGGCATCCGCAACATGCCGTTGGACCTGCAGAGCGAGGTGATGAAGAGCGACGGCAAGTACGAGATCGCGCTTGCGCTCGACAACACCGGGTCGATGGCACGCAACGGCCGCATCCAGGCGCTGCGCGCCGCCGCCGGGCAGCTTGTGACGGACCTTTATTCGAAGGAAGGCGCGGAAGACCGGGTCAAGATGGCCCTTGTGCCCTTTGTCACGGCCGTGAACATCAAGAGCAAGACGCCGGGCGTTTTTGATTATTCCTGGATCAACCCCGTTGGCGAAACCGCGGTTTTCGGCAGAAGGCTCACCCGCCCTACCAATCGACTGGAGCTTTTCACCAAGATGCACGCCAATTGGGCCGGCTGCGTGGAAGCGCGCGCAGAGGGTGACGAACAAGACACTGAGCCGACAACAGCTGCGACCCGCTGGGTACCTTACCTGTGGGCCGACGAGCCGAGCGGGTACGGCAACGATTACATCACCCAGGGCGGCAACGGCGGCAAGGGCAAGAAGGCCGATGCCGACGACCCGTTTGCAAGATACGAGGTCGCCTCGGTGCCCGACCGTAAGAACCTCGGCCCTAATGCCGCTTGCCCTGAGCCCATCGTCGAGTTGACCAATGACCGTTCGCGTATGGAGACGGAGATTGCCAAGATGGTGCCGCACAACCTGTCAGGCGGAAACCACTCCGGCACCAACGTCGCGCAGGGGCTTGTCTGGGCATGGCGGGTGCTTTCGCCGGAGGCGCCCTTCCAGGAAGGCGCTCCATACAGCGACAAGACCACCACGAAGGTGCTGGTTATTCTCAGCGACGGCCGCAACCAAATGGTGGACCAAAAGCATGTTGGCGGCTCCGACTACACGTCCTTCGGCTACCTCGCCGAAGGCCGCCTCGGCAGCAAAACTGACTATTTGAAGGCGGAACAGGCGGTGGACGAGAAAATGAAGCGAGTCTGCGCCAACGCCAAGAAGGAAGGCATCCGCATCTACACGATCCTGTTCCAGGTCGATGAAGACAAGACCAAGGACCTGTTCCGCGATTGTGCTTCGCCCGATCCGAAAACCGGCGAACCCCTGTTCTTCTATGTCCCGAAGCCTGAGCTGCTGGCCGGCGCCTTTAACGAGATCGGCAAGGACCTGACCGAAATCCGTATCAGCCGCTGAGGCTGCACTCTTTGGTAAGCCGGCGCGGAACCAATTCGCGCCGGTTTTCCTTTCCGCTGCGGCCTGCCGGACTCTTCCGGAGCCTGGGACAGACATGGCCGAATCGGCATCCGCGACCTCATCCGGGACTGGCAAACGTCGCGCGCTCCTCGTGGTGAACCGGAAGGCGAGAACCGGCCTGCGCTCGCTCGACCTGACCATGGCGGTCCTGGAAGCTGGCGGCATCGAGCTTGTCGAGACGGAGCTTGCCAGCCGCGAGCAGGTGCTCGCCGAGATCTGCGAGGATGCCGGCAAGATCGACTTGGTCATCCTCGGCGGCGGCGACGGCACCCTTAACGCCGCGGCGCCGGCGCTGGTGCAGACCGGCCTGCCACTGGGCATCCTGCCGCTCGGCACCGCCAACGACTTGGCCCGCACGCTCGGATTGCCGAACACGCCGGAGGCCGCTGCCCATGTGATCGCCGCCGGCCACACCCGCGCCATCGACGTCGGCGAGGTGAACGGCATATTCTACTTCAATGTCGCCTCGATCGGATTCAGCGCCCGCCTGGCACGGCGTCTCACGGCGGAAGCCAAGCGCAAATGGGGCGTGTCCGGCTATGCGCTCGCCGCGGCCCAGCTGCTCCGCGAGATCCGGCCGTTCCGTGTCGAGATCGACCATGACGGCACGACCGAGCGGGTGCGGACGCTTCAGGTCTCCGTTGGCAACGGCCGCTATTACGGTGGCGGCATGGCCGTTTCGGAGGACGCGGCGGCAGACGACGGCCGGCTGGATGTCTACAGCCTGGAAGTTCCGCACTGGGGGCACCTGCTGGCCTTGGCGCCGGCAATCCGGCGCGGCACGCAGGGCCGCTCCAAATATGTCCGCGCCTTCTCGGCGACCGAAGTCACCCTTCGCACGCGCCGCCGCCACGAGGTCAATGCCGACGGTGAGCTTGTCACTACCACGCCGGCGCGCTTCCGGGTGCGCAGCAAGGCTATCCGGGTGTTCGTGCCGCTTGGACCATGATGGCTGTCGCTTGCGGCGGGCCCGCCGCCGCCGATCTGGTCCAGGGTTTGCTCCACGCTCGTCTATGCGGGCGGCGGCCCCGGTAGGCTGAGGAGAAAAGCCGAAGGCAATGCCTTTTTGGGAAATCTTGGTTGTCGCGGGCCTCATCGTCCTGAATGGCTTCTTTGCCATGTCGGAGCTGGCCATGATGTCGTCGCGCCGGGCCCGGCTCGAACAACTCGCCGACGAGGGGCGGCGCGGAGCACGGGCGGCTCTGCGGCTGATAGACCAGCCGACAACATTCCTCTCCACTGTTCAGATCGGCATTACCCTGGTCGGCGTGCTCGCCGGCGCCTATTCCGGCGCCACGCTGGCCGAGCCTCTGGGCGACGCCCTCGCGCCGACCTTCGGCGCATCGGCCTATCCGGTTTCCGTCGCCATCGTAGTCGCGGCCATCACCTATTTCTCGCTGGTGGTCGGCGAGCTTGTGCCCAAGCGCATCGCACTCAATGACCCTGAGCGTCTTGCTGCGGCTGTGGCGCCGTTCATGCGCTTCCTCTCGGTTGCCGGCGCGCCGGTGGTCTGGCTACTGCGCATTTCCACCGAGGCCTTCGTCCGCCTGCTGCGCATCCCGGAGAAACCGGAAAGCACGGTTACGGAAGAGGAAGTGAAGAGCATGATCGCCGAAGGCACCCGCACCGGCGTGTTCCAGACCGCCGAGCGCGACATGATCGACGGCGTGCTGCGGCTCGCCGACCGCTCGGTGCGCAGCGTCATGACCCCGCGCGTCGATATCGTCTGGATCGACCTCGACGACCCGCCCGACGTGATCCAGAAGGAGATCGCGCAGAGCGGCCATTCGCGCTTTCCCGCCGGTCGCCGCGGCCTTGAGGAGGTGGACGGCATCGTCCGCGCCAAGGATCTGTTCGACCAGATCGCCAGGACTGGCCACTTCGACGTGACCGGCTCCGTGCACGAAGCGCTGGTGGTGCACGAGGGCACGCCGGTCCTGAAGCTCCTGGAGCTGTTTCGCGGCAGCCCGCTTCACATGGCCCTGGTGGTGGACGAATACGGCGTTGTCGAGGGGATCGTCACGCCGACTGACATCCTGTCGGCCATCGCCGGCGACCTGCCCGAGGACCTGGAGGACGTCGCCGATGCCGCCGTGAGGCGCGAGGACGGATCCTGGCTGCTCGACGGCATGATGGGCATCGACGAGGCGGAGCGGCTGCTGGAGCGCAAGAACATGCGCGGCGATGAGGATTTCGAGACGCTCGCCGGCTTCGTGCTGGCCCGCCTCGGCCAGATTCCACAGACCGGCGACCGCTTCGGCTGGGACGGATTGCGGTTCGAGATCGTAGATATGGACGGCCGGCGGGTCGACCGCGTCCTGGTTGCGCCGGAAACTGACCGGGCCGCCCTCAGCGATATGGCCGTCCCGGACTGATCGGCACCCCGCCGGCGCACCGCGATGTCGCGGCCGGAACGGCGGTCCGGTCGACAGCTGCTAGCTTGCGCCCTCCCTCCAGGAGCTTAGCCGTGCAGCCGAATATCCTCATAATCATGGTCGACCAGCTGAACGGCACCTTTTTCCCGGACGGCCCGGCCCCGTTCCTAAAAACGCCCGTTCTTGCCCAGCTTGCCGCCGGCTCAGTGCGGTTCAATGCGAATTACTGCGCCAGCCCGCTCTGTGCTCCGTCGCGCGCCGCGTTCATGTCAGGCCAGCTTCCCTCGCGCACCGGCGTTTATGACAACGCCGCCGAGTTCCCGTCCTCGGTGCCGACCTTCGCCCACCATCTGCGCCGGCTCGGCTACCGCACCGTGCTGTGCGGAAAAATGCACTTCGTCGGGCCTGACCAGCTGCACGGCTTCGAAGAGCGGCTGACCACCGACATCTACCCGGCGGATTTCGGCTGGACTCCGGACTGGACCCGCCCCGGCGAGCGCGTCGACTGGTGGTACCACAATCTCTCCTCCGTCACCGCTGCAGGGGTGGCGGAGATCACCAACCAGCTCGAATACGACGACGAGGTCGCCCACTTTGCGCGGCAGCAACTCTTTGACTTCGCCCGCAAGGGCGACGGCCGGCCGTTCTGCCTGACGGTCAGCTTCACCCACCCGCACGATCCCTACGTGATGCGCCGCAAATACTGGGAGCTCTACGAAGACGCGGCGATCCCGATGCCCTCCGTTGCCATCCCTTATGAGGACCAGGACCCGCATTCGCGCCGCATCCTGGACTCCTGCGCTTTCCGCAACTTCGATGTCCGCGAGGAGCATGTGCGCGCTTCCCGCCGCGCCTATTTCGCCGCCATTTCCTATCTCGACGAGAAGATCGGCGAGCTTCTCGAAACGCTGCGCGCCTGCCGCTTCGACGAAAACACGGTCGTGGTGTTGACCTCCGACCACGGCGACATGCTCGGCGAGCGCGGCCTCTGGTTCAAGATGAATTTCTTCGAAGGTAGCGCCCGCGTGCCGCTGCTGATCCATGCGCCCGGCCGGTTCGCGCCGCGCTCCGTTTCGGAGCCGACCAGCCTGCTCGACGTCCTGCCGACGCTTGTCGAGCTGGCCGGCGGCTCGCCCGAAAAGATTCCGACCCCGCTCGATGGACGCAGCCTGCTGCCCTTGGCGGAAGGCGCGCGGACGCTGCCCCGCCGCGTCCTCGCCGAATACGCGGCCGAGGGCTCGGTCGCCCCGATGGTCATGCTGCGCGACGGCCGGTTCAAGTACACCCACTCCGAGGCCGACCCGCCGCAGCTCTTCGACCTGGCCAGCGACCCCGCCGAACTGGACAACCGTGTCGCCGACCCGGCCTGCGCCGATGTTGTCGGTGAGTTCCGGGCCACCGTTGCCAAGCGCTGGGATTTCCGCGCCTTCACCGCCGACGTGCTGGCCAGCCAGGCGCGTCGCCTGATCACCTACGAGGCGCTGCGCAACGGCAGCTACTACCCATGGGATTTCCAGCCCCTTCAAAAAGCCAGCGAGCGCTACATGCGCAACCATATGGACCTGAACGTGCTGGAAGCCACGTCGCGGTTCCCACCTGCCGACGGCGAGCCACCGCTTTCCTGAGCCTCAGCTGAACAGGCGATTCACCGCTTCTTCACCACCGCCGTGTTGGAAAGGTTCCGGAAACCATCTGGAGCCTCCACCTATGGCCGTGTTCACCACCGGGACGTCTTCCGGCATCAATATGAATACGTTCGATCCCCGGGAGACCGCTTATGGCACCGTCTGGAGCAAAACGACGTCTAAGTATTCCGTAGACGACAGTGCGACAGACTACGACGATATTTACGGCAGCAACTTCAGATATTCCGGCGACCGGCTTGTCTCGGGCACGATCAGCCGCATCGACGCGTTTTCTTCCGGCTCGAGCGACTACAGCGTCACCGGCCTTGCGGTGGATGTTGCCACCTTCCTGGGGTCCACTGCGTCCCAGGCGCGGGCCTACATGCTGTCCGGCAACGACACCGTTCACGGCTCCGATTACAACGACCTGCTCAACGGCTATGCGGGCGCCGACACGATCTACGGCTACGGCGGCAACGACACGCTTTATGGCGGTGCTGGCAACGACACGCTTTATGGCGGTGCCGGGAACGACGTGCTGGCCGGCGGTCTGAACACCGACACGATGGTGGGGGGCATCGGCGACGACATCTACTACGTGAGCCATTCCAGCGACAGGATCGTCGAATACGCCAACGAAGGCACGGACAAGCTGATCGCCAGCGGCTCCTATACCCTCGCCGCGGGGGTCTCGGTCCAGACCCTGACGGCGGAGGCGGGAACGGTGGCGATCGCGCTCACCGGCAACGATCTCGCCAACACGGTGCAGGGCAACAGCGGCGCCAATGTGCTCAGGGGCGGCGGCTCGGGCGACTATGTTTACGGCTACGCCGGAGACGATGACCTTTATGGGGATGCGGGCAATGACGTCCTGGTGGGCGGGGCCGGCACTGATTTCCTGGTCGGCGGCACTGGGGCCGACCGCTTCGACTTCGACGCAGTGTCCGAAAGCTATCCTTCTTTTGAGCGCAGGGACTTCATCGACGACTTCATGCGCAGTCAGGGCGACAAGATCGACCTCAGCACAATCGACGCTTCAACCTTTCTCGCCAATGACCAGAAGTTCGATTTCATTGGCGGTCTAGGTTTCAGTGGTGACGGCTACGGCGCCGAGCTCCAAGTGGTGCGGTATAACGGGTACTCCGTCGTCTCCGGCGACGTGAATGGTGACGGATCGGCGGACTTTGCCATCGAATTGAACGGCGAGCTCAACGGCAATCCGGTCCTCAACCAGTACGATTTCATCCTGTAGCGATCCTTGCTCCCCCGCCGCCGCCGCAAGCTGGAAAGCCGTTTGCGGCGGCATCGGAACCCTCCTGTGCATCGCTCATTGAGAATTCGTGCGGGGCGGGTTGCCGCCCCGCCCGGAGACCTCCATGAGCGAAGAGAAACAAGGCCAGCCGCCCGAGCACCTGCCAACCCAGCCCGGCAACGAGCACCAGATGCAGACGGAGCCGGACTTCACTCCGCGCTACCCGGGCAGCGGCCGGCTGGCCGGCAAGATCGCCCTGATCACCGGCGGCGATTCCGGCATCGGCCGCGCCGTGGCGGTCCTGTTCGCACGCGAAGGCGCGAAGCTCGCCATCGTCTACCTCGAAGAGGACCGGGACGCGCGGGACACGCAGAGCCTGGTCGAGGCGGAAGGCAGCGAAGCGCTGCTGATCCGCGGGGACGTGGGCAAGAAGCAGTTCTGCGAACAGGCGGTGCAGCAAACGGTGGACCGGTTCGGCGGGCTCGACGTGCTGGTCAACAACGCCGCCGAGCAGCATGAACAGAAGGACGTCGTCGAGATCGGCGAGGATCAGCTCGAAAAGACGTTCCGCACCAATATTTTCGGCTACTTCTTCATGGCCCAGGCGGCGCTCCGGCACATGAAGGAGGGCGCCGCGATCATCAACACGACCTCCGTCACGTCCTATCTCGGCAATCCTGCGCTCGTGGACTACTCCTCCACGAAGGGCGCGATTACGGCGTTCACCCGCGCCCTTTCCGCCCAGCTCGCCGAGAAGGGGATCCGCGTCAACGGGGTGGCGCCCGGGCCGATCTGGACACCGCTCATCCCAGCGACCTTCGAGCCGGAGAAGGTGGCGAAGTTCGGCACCGACGTGCCGCTCGGCCGCGCCGGGCAGCCCAACGAGGTCGCGCCCGCCTATCTTTTCCTGGCCAGCCAGGACGGTTCCTATTTCACCGGCCAGGTGCTGCATCCCAACGGCGGAAAAATCGTCAACGGCTGAGCGCGTCGGCTGATTAAAGCCGCGATTTCGATGCAATCGGGTACGAGAGGGCCGAGGCTTCTGGGAGACCGAATTGCGTAGCAGATTTCTTCTGGCCTGCCTGGCCGCGGCCTGGGCGGTGGTTCCTCTGGGCGCCGCGGCCCAGACGAGCGATTTCGAAAGCCTTGTCGAGGATGCGCTGGGACGGCAAGGCGCGGCGCCCGGCGAGGCGCCGGCTTCCGCCGTTCCGCGCCGGCTGATCCGGCCGCGCGAGGGCGACATTCCGCCCTTGCCGGAACCTGTCCTGCGCGAGCCGGCGCCGCAGCAGCCGGCCGTCCGCCAGGCGCAGCCCGATCCGGAGCAGGAAGGAACCACCCGCCAGCCTCGTGTCCGCCAGGCCGAGCCGCTGGAAGCGCCGGAGCCACAACAGGAGGCGCAGCCGAGCGCCGGACCGAAGCCGTACACGCCACCGCGGCGCACCAGGGCCGCGGCCGAAGACGATAATGACGACGATGGGGACAACGGTGATTCCGCCGCCCGCGAGTCCGACGGCGATGATGATGACGACGACGGCGATGACGCCGGTGACCCGGGCGTGGCCGCGGAGCGTGCGCCCGCCGGGACGAGCGAATCCGCTCCGACCGCTACGGAGGCGCAAGGGCAGGAAAGCGGCGCCACGCCGACCGAGGCCCCGGTCGACCCTGCCCAGGGCAATGCAGCTGTTGCGGGCCAAAAAAGCCTGACGCGCCGCGATATGGAGGCGGTCAACTCTGCGATTTTCGAGTCCGACGCGCGGATGATCAAGGGACCCAGCCCGCTGATCCTGAAGGCGCAGATCCTGCTGGACCGCGCCGGGGCCTCGCCTGGTGTGATCGACGGCGTCTACGGCGGCAACGTCGCCAAGGCGATCGGCGCGGTGGAAACGGTGCTGGGCCTGCCCGTCGACGGACAGCTCGATCCGGAGGTCTGGACGGCGATCGGCGGCGACCAGGCGTCCGATGTCCTGGTGGAATACACGATCACCGAGGAGGACGCGAACTACCCCTTCCTGGCGAGCATCCCGCGCGACTATGCCGAGCAGGCCCAGTTGCCGGCGCTCGGCTTCACCACCCCGCAGGAAATGTTCGGCGAACGCTTTCACATGGATGCCAAGCTGGTCGACGCGCTCAACCCCGGCGTCAACTGGAGGCAGCCCGGCGAGACGATCATCGTCGCCGCCATCGAAGGGCAGCCGGTGACCGGCAAGATCGCGCGCATCGAGGCGGACAAGGGGCGCCGGCAGGTGCGGGCCTATGACGCCCAGAACCGGCTTATCGTGGCCTACCCGGCGACGATCGGCAGCTCCGACAACCCGTCGCCGTCCGGCGATCACGCCGTCAACACCGTCGCGCCCAATCCGGTCTACTACTACAACCCGGACAATTTCGTGCAGGGCAACAATACGCAGAAGCTCGAATTGCCGCCGGGACCGAACAACCCGGTCGGCACGATGTGGATCGACCTCACCGAGCCGAGCTACGGGATCCATGGGACGCCGGAGCCCTCCAAGATCGACAAGACCGGCTCGCATGGCTGCGTGCGGCTGACCAACTGGGATGCCGAAGAGCTGGCGACGCTGGTGGATCCGGGCGTCGTCGTGTCCTTCGTCGAGTGATGACGCGCTTGCCCCGCCGTTGTACGGCCGTCGCGGCGGTCTTCTGCCTGCTGGCCGGGGCCGTGGCGGCGCAGCCGGCGCAAGCCCCGGTCCCGAAGCCCCGTCCGGCGCTCGGCAAGCTGATCCCGCCGCAGGCTGCTCCGGCAGTATCCAGCCGACCGGCTGGTCCCATTTCGGGGGAGGCGGGCTCGACAGGGCAACCCGCCGAGCGGAGGTTACCAAGGCCACGGCCGGGCCTTGCAGCTTCGGGGGAGCCCGGTTTGGACCGCCCTGGCATAGGCCCGAGCCCGAGAGCCGTTGCCAGGGCCGCCGTGGCGGCGGTCGCCCCCACCGACCCCGACCGCACGGCACGCCCGAAGATGCTGCCTCCGCCGGCGGCCGGACGGGCTTCAGCCGCGTCCGCCGTCGACGGGATGGCGCGGCTGCCTCGCGCCCGGCCCGATGCCCGGCGGACCGCGGCGCTGGCGATGGTCCCGCCTGATCCCGACCCAGCCGCCGAGGCTCCGCTGCCACCCGTTTCCGCCGTTCCGGCCGATGTCGCCGCCGATGGCGGCGCATGCCTCGACCGCCTACGGAAACTCGGCGTGGTCTTCGAGCGGGCGCCGGCCATCAAGGATGCCGGCTGCGGGGTCGCCAACCCGCTGATGGTGAAGGCGCTCGGCTCAGGCGTCAGCTTGACCTCGGAAGCGACGCTGAACTGCCCGACGACCGAAGCCGTGGCCCTATGGGTCCGTGATGTTCTCCTGCCCTTTTCGCGCGAACAACTCCGCGCCAGGCCGACCGCCATCGTCCCCGGCTCGACCTATGCCTGCCGCACCCGCAATGGCCGGCAGGGCGCGCGGATGAGCGAGCACGCCGCGGCGAATGCTTTCGATGTCATGTCCGTCGAGTTCGCCGGACGCCCGCCGCTGGAGATCCGGGCGCGCGCCAGCGGCGATCCGGAAGGCCGCTTCCAGGCGGCTATCCGGCAGGGCTCATGCGCCTACTTCACCACGGTGCTCGGCCCAGGCAGCGACGCTTCGCATGGCAATCACCTGCACTTCGACCTGGCGCAGCGGCGCGGTGGTCACCGACTGTGCAGCATGGGCGGAGACCGCACCGCCGGCGGAAAATAGGCCCGCTACTGCACACCCAGGCGGGGAACGGCCAGGAACAGGATGCGCTTCTGCTCGATGCGCGCCCGGTCGAGCCGCTCGATGATCAGCCCGAGCGCCGCAACCACCGACCCGCTGAGCAGAAGGGCGGTGCCGATCAGCATTGCCGGCATGCTTGAGGTTGAAAGGAGCAGCACGGCCCCGAACACCGCAAGCAGGATGGCGACAATGCCGTAGAACGCCGACGGCCGGGTTTCGCGCATGACCTCGGCGCGTTCCGCCATGCCCGCCAGAAATCCCCTGGTTTCCTCGGCGGCAGCCGCAACGCCGCTCAGTTCGATCTCCGCAACGGGGATCATCAACTGCCCCGCGTGCACCGACATCTCCGTCTCGATACCGAGCCGGTCGGACACCGCCGGAAAGCTCTTCACGAACCGCCGGGTAAAGGCCCGGTATCCCGAAGCTTTGCTCGGAGGCGCATCGTCGAGCTTCGGCCAGGTGCCCACGACCATGTCGACATGTTCGGTAATCAGCGCGTTCACCAGCGACGGCGCATCGGCCGGGTCGGAGCTGCCGTCGCCCGCCGCCATCACGTAAATGTCGGCTTCGATGTCGGCGAACATGCGCCGCAGCACCGCTCCCGTGCCCTGCCGGCTTTCCCGAAACACCCGCGCCCCGGCATGGGCCGCCTCGCGCGCCGTGTCGTCCGTCGAGTTGTTGTCGAACACATAGATGCGCGCGCCCGGCAACGCCGCAGCGAAGCCACGCACCACGGCCCCGATCGTCGCCCCGACATTGTGGCAAGGCAGGAGGACGGCGGTCCGGAATCCGTCGGCAAGGGTGGTCGAACTCATCTGGCGATCCCGCTGGTCCGTCCCCTTTGTATGTGGCCGGCGTTAACGGGCGGTAACGGGTTCCGATGCGGGCCCGCCGCCGGCTTAAGTCACGGCCGGCGTTGTGGTAACGAGAACGGATGCTGCGCTTCCTCCTGATTCTGGCCATGCTTGCCGCGCTTCCAGCGGCGGCCAAGGACAAACCGGCGAACGAACTGTTCGGAGCGGCTCAGCTGCCCGCCCAGCTGCCGCCTGAGCCGATCGGATTCTACAGCCGCGGCTGCATGGCGGGAGGGGTCGCGCTGCCGCCCGACGGTGCGCACTGGCAGGCCATGCGCCTGTCGCGCAACCGCCAATGGGGCCTGCCCATCCTGGTCGACTTTCTTCAGAACCTGGCACGCGATGCCGCGGCGCAGGATGGCTGGCCGGGATTGCTGGTCGGCGACATGGCGCAGCCGCGCGGCGGCCCCATGCTGTCCGGGCACGCCTCGCACCAGACGGGGCTAGATGCCGACATATGGCTGACGCCGATGCCGAACCGGCGGCTGTCCGCCCGCGAACGGGAAGACATCTCGGCCGTTCCGGTCGTCGAGCCGGGCCCGCACGAGGTGCACGATGAAATCTGGACGCCGGCGCATGGGCGGCTGATCCGCCGGGCGGCGCTGGACGGGCGTGTCGAGCGCATCTTCGTCGCGCCCGGCATCAAGAAGAAACTGTGCGAGACGGCCGGCTCCGATCGGGGCTGGCTGAAGAAGGTGCGCCCCTATTACGGCCACAACTACCATTTCCACGTGCGGCTCTCGTGTCCCCCAGGCGCGCCGTGCCGCGCCCAGGATCCGCCGCCGGCAGGCGACGGCTGCGGTGACAACCTCGATTACTGGTTCTCGGCGGAGCCTTACAAGCCGGCGCCAAAGCCGGCCAAGCCTGCTCCGCCGGTCACGCTCGCCGACCTGCCGAAGGCTTGCCGAACCGTCCTCGAGGCTGACGCCCAGCCGGGAACGCGGACCATGCAGGATGCTTTTGCAGCGTCTCGCGGCGCTGCAGCCCCTCCGGCGGCGGCCGATCCGATCTCCGACCTGATCGGCCGGCAGCCCTAGCTCGCCGGCCTAGGCCGCGGCTTCGGCAAAGGCGGGACAGCTCACGCCGGTGCCGCCGATCCCGCAATAGCCGTTCGGGTTCTTCGCCAGGTATTGCTGGTGGTATTCCTCGGCGAAATAGAACGTCGGGGCGTCGAGAATCTCCGTGGTGATCTTGCCGCGTCCCGCGCCGCCCAGGGCGGCCTGGTAAGCGTCGCGCGAGGCGATCGCCTGCTGCATCTGCTCCGGCGTGGTGGTGTAGATGCCGGAGCGGTACTGCGTGCCGGTGTCGTTGCCTTGGCGCATGCCCTGCGTCGGGTCATGGCCCTCCCAGAAGCGCCGCAGCAGCTCGGTGTACGAGACCTGGCTCGGGTCGAAGACCACGAGCACCACTTCGTTGTGGCCGGTCGCCCCGCTGCACACCTCGCCATAGGTCGGGTTGGGCGTGTGACCGGCCGCGTAACCGGCGGCGGTCACATAGACGCCCGGCACCTTCCAGAAGATGCGCTCGACCCCCCAGAAGCAGCCCATTCCGAAAATCGCCGTCTGCAGGCCTTCAGGGTATGCCCCCTTCAGTGGACGGCCATTGACGAAGTGGGTTTCGGCGGTGGCGATCGGCTCCGCGCGGCCGGGCAGGGCGTCGGCCGGGCTCGGCATTGCGGTCTTGCGGGCGAGCTTGTCGAAAAGAAACATGAAAGCCTCCGGGGCGCTCAGGTGGCGAATTCGCGACTGAGCTGGTGTGGGCGCCGGCGCGCTCCGGCGATCAGGCAAAGGACGCTCAGGGCTGTCAGGACAGCGGCGGCCGGCGCGCCCATCAGCCAGGCGAGGGCAATGTCTAGAGGCCATGGCGCGGCAAGGCTTTGCGCACCAGCATCGACCGGCTCCTGGTTTCCCGAAAGCAGGGCCAGCGTGTCGCGCAACGGCGTCAGCACGACGGCGGAAGCGGCGATCGACTTAGCCCCATCGACCACGGCGCCGATCAAGGCGCCTGCAAGCAGCCATATGCCGACGAAACGAAAGAGGAAGCGACGCATGCCCGATAGGTAGGATCAAACAGCCGCCGCATCAATCCGCCACGCCGGAACAACGGGCCACCGCGCCAATCACCTTGCGAACAGCCACCCGCGTCGATAGATGAGGCCGGACAGGAGGGGTGGCCGAGTGGTTGAAGGCGCACGCCTGGAAAGTGTGTAGGCGGGAAACCGTCTCGGGGGTTCGAATCCCCCTCCCTCCGCCACCTACCTCAATTGGCAGCGTTGTCCGAAGCCCTCCGACAACCTCCAGAGCGGTCCGAGAAACGATCATTTCGCTCACAGCGCCAGCTGTTTAGCCGCGCGACGACTTGGGCCCATTCCTTAACTACAACTCCAATTAAGTCCGGTCGGGTCCAGTGACATCCGGCGATTTTGTTGGCATTTTCTGGCCAAAGTTCCAACAGGCCAGCTAGAGATACCAACAATGCCGCTGTCGGACACAGCTTGCCGAAACCTCCGGCCAGCAGACCGCCCGGTGAAAAGGAGCGACGGGGGAGGGCTCTTTCTGCTCGTGACGCCCTCTGGCGGGAAGCTGTGGCGCCTGTCCTATCGTTTCGAAGGCAAGCAGAAGACCCTCGCACTGGGCCGCTATCCTGCCGTCACTCTCGCCGATGCCCGCCGAGCCCGAGACGAAGCCAAAGAGCAGCTGGCCGCCGGTCTTGATCCTGCCCTCAAGAAAAAGGCGGAGAAGCGGGCTCGCAAGATAGCGGCCACGAACACGTTTGAGTCGATCGCCCGAGAGTGGCACGGAAACCGTACAGAGGCCTGGACACCCGGGACAAAACGGTATGTCCTGAAGCGGCTTGAGACGGATCTTTTCCCGGACCTCGGGTCGCGACCGATCGCCGAGATCGATGCGCCCGAACTGCTCGAGGTGATGCGCAAGATCGAGCGGCGAGGGGTGAACGAGATCGCTCGCCGCCTGCTTGCCACCTGCAGCCAGATCTTCCGCTACGCCATTGTCACCCGCCGAGGCGTGCGAGATCCTGCGGCCGACCTCCGCGGCGCACTAAAGGCGCGGCCTCGCCAGCAGCACCATCGCGCGATGGCGCGCGAAGACCTGCCCGGCTTTCTGCGGGCGCTTTCATCCTATGAGGGGGAGAAGCGCACAGCTCTCGCCCTCCGCCTCGCCGTGCTCACCTTCGTCCGGACATCGGAGCTGCGGGCTGCGCGCTGGTCGGAGTTTGAGGGCCTGGATGGCCAAACGCCCCTGTGGCGCATACCGGCAGATCGCATGAAGATGCGCGCTGAGCACCTCGTTCCGTTAGCACCTCAGACCGTAAACATCCTGGAGGCACTCAAGCCGCTGGCCGGGGACAGCTCCTTCGTTTTCCCCTCTCCGGGCAAGGAGCTGTGCATGAGCAACAACACGATGCTCTATGCCATGTATCGGATGGGCTACCACGGCCGGGCTACGGTCCATGGCTTCCGTTCGCTCGCCTCAACCTTATTGAACGAGATGGGATTTCCGAGCGACTGGATCGAAAGGCAGCTCGCCCACGACGAGCGCAACAAGATCCGAGGTGCCTACAACGCTGCCCAGTACCTGGAAGGCAGGCGCCGCATGATGGTCCATTGGGCGGACTTCTTGGACGGGGTTGAAGCATCCGGAACCGTGATAATTTCGCGGCCGAGCGAGGCTGCGTAGCGTGCCAGAGGTCATGGCACGAGCGGCCTCAGCGCAGGTCTGGGCTGAACTTGAAAGCTGGCTTGATCGCGAACATTGGACGAGAGTCGAAGCACTCGCTCTCTTAACCGGTCACTACCCGAATTACCCCGCCGTAGTATTTGTACCGAACGGACGGCCTTTGGAGTGGAAGGGCCGATCAGCAGCCGAAACCACAAAGCTTGCCGCTGAGCGACGCCGTGCTTTGCATGCTGACCTTGAAAGGATCCGTCCGAGCGGGATGGATTTAGAGTCTTTGTCCCCGGCGGCATGGATCCATCTGGCCAGAAAAGCGAACCGCGAGCCAAGGTGGGTTGCGGCTGCGCTGGGACGTCCCCGGATAGCGGCTCTGCTTAGCCCGCGGACTTCGGAGGAAACCGGCGCGATAGGCCATCCTGAGGTCCGCGCAATCATGTCAAGCATGCGCAAAAAAGGACATGCAAATTCAGACAAAGGTAGAAAGATGAAGCAGATTACCGATGTCGAGTGGCCAGCGTTTTTAGAAAAGGCTCGCCGTCAAGCTGATGGGGAATTAGCGCGCGGTGAGATCCCTCGGTTCGCCAAAAGCATCGCGGCTAGATACGGTCTGAAAGAAGGTTCCATCCAAAACAAGGATACGGTCGCTCCGGAGGTAAGAATAGGGTGACATCGTGTCGATTGATTTAACATTGATCGAAAGCATGGCTATTCTAGCCTAGATCACAGGAACTGTTCGTTTGGCGCTCTGTTTGTGCAGCACTGTGCAAGAATGGAGCGTTACATGGCCGGTGATAATCAACAGAGCGCCCCGCTCAGGGGCCCCTACCTGAGGCCCAGTGCAGCAGCTCGCTACCTCGACGTTTCTCCTTCTACACTCTGGGCCTTAATCAAGCAGAACAGGCTTCCCCGCCCGCTGAAACTTTCTCCGGGTGTTTCGCTGTTCTCTTAACACGATCTCGACGCTGCAGTCACGACCCGATCGGGGCTCCGCACGCCTGGAAACGACTGACAGCAGACCAATACTACGGAGTAGCACAATGACCAATTTCTTTGCTGATCTTGAGGCACTGCGCCTCAACAATGATGCGGCCATGATCGGTGCGACCGAGGTGCTCACGCATTTGCCGGTTCGCAAGCCGAGTCGGAGCGAATTCTTCCAGGTACACCCCGGGGAAGATTACTCGCTCGACACCTCCATTTACGAGGACAAGGTAGAACGGGAGTTCTTTCTGGTTCCACCGGGAATGCGCGCTGAGTTTGTTGGCGAGGCCCGCCCGGTTCTGCTGCGACTTTGCGTTAACAGGCAGGGCCAGTATTTCATCTGGCCCGTTAAACTTCCCGGTGAGGATGGCCGGCGAAATTCCTGGCATAATACAGCCCTGGACGCGATGGCCATCGCAGCCAACGAATGGGTTCGCTTGACAGCAGACATGGGAGCGGGGTGCTACCGGATCTACAAGGCCTTGGGCGAGCTGAGCGATCCTATCTGGCCGGATAAGAGTTTCCGGGAGCTGCTGGAGCTGGCTTTCGCCCAGCGGATCATCGACAGCCCGGATCATCCGATCGTCCGTCGCCTGCGCGGGCTGAACTGATGGATCCCGCGACTGTCGGGGAGGGTGGCGTAAATGCCGCCCTCCCATTCCAGGAAATCTGGCTTGTCGACTTCGAGTTCCAGGCACCTCCGGGCCAGCGGCCTAGGCCTGTCTGCATGGTGGCGCGAGAACTGCGCTCGGGTCGACGTCTTCGGCTCTGGAGAGATGATCTGATCAAGCGGCGGGAATCCCCGTTCAACACCGGAGGAGACAGTCTTCTGGTCGCCTACTACGCGAGCGCGGAACTCGGATGCTTTCTGGACCTACATTGGCCGATGCCGGAGAACGTGCTCGACCTTTACGCAGAGCACCGCTGCCTGACCAATGGAATCTCGCTGCCGTGCGGAAACGGCCTCCTGGGCGCGCTTACTCTGCGCGGTCTTGCTCACATGGATCCGGGAGAGAAAGAGGCCATGCGCCACCTCATCATGGACCAGAATACGTGGTCGGACACAGAGCAGCGTGCGATTCTCGACTATTGCGAGTCGGACGTGATCGCTCTTGCAGCACTGCTGCCCAAGGTCGCCCCCGAAATCGATATTCCCCGCGCGCTACTGCGAGGCCGCTACATCAGAGCAGTTGCCCGCATGGAGTTTGCCGGGGTTCCGATTGATCACGAGTTACATCAGAGTCTGACCGACCAGTGGGACTCGGTCAAAGAAGGTCTGATCCAGGATGTCGACCGCGACTACGGGGTCTATGAGGGTGGGTCGTTTCGCTCGGAAAGGTTCCTGGCCTACCTCACTCGGAATGGAATTGACTGGCCACAGCTCCCGAGCGGGGCACCAGCGCTCGATGACGAGACGTTCCGCCGGCAGGCGAAACGCCATCCGAATCTTGAACCCCTTCGCCAGCTTCGCACCACACTGGGCCAGCTTCGACTGAATGATTTGGCGGTGGGCAAGGACGGCCGTAATCGTTGCCTTCTCTCACCTTTCAGCTCGCAGACAGGCCGCAATCAGCCTTCCAACAGCAGGTTCATCTTCGGGCCGTCCCGATGGTTCAGAGGCTTGATCAAGCCGCCGGAAGGATATGGCCTTGCCTACATCGATTTCGCCTCTCAGGAGATCGCAATTGCTGCCGCTCTATCTGGCGATGAGCGCATGATGGAAGGCTACGCCAGTGGTGATCCATACTTGGCCTTTGCCAAAGCCGCCCGGTTGGCGCCGGCCGATGCGACTAAGGCTAGCCACAAGGCAGAGCGAGATCGCTGCAAGGCAGTCGTGCTTGGCGTCAACTACGGAATGGGCCATCAATCACTGGCCGATGCGCTTGGGATCACCCCGGCGGAAGCCAGCGAACTGATGCGTCTGCACCGGGACGCTTACCCGAAGTTCTGGTCCTGGTCGGAGCGGGTCGTGGATTCGGCCGTGCTTACAGGGCAAATGCGGACCGTGTTCGGCTGGACACGCCGGGTCGGAGCGGGCTTCAACCATCGTGCTCTCATGAATTTCCCGATGCAGGCCAACGGAGCTGAGATGATGCGCATAGCGGCCATTGCGGGCACCGAGGCAGGAATTGAGGTCTGCGCACCTGTGCACGACGCGTTCCTGATTGCGGCTCCCCTGGACCGGCTGGATCAGGATGTCGGACATATGCAAGCGCTCATGACGGAAGCAGGTAGTGCGGTGACTGGGGGTTTTCCCGTCCGCACGGACGCCCAGGTTGTCTGTTGGCCGCAGCGCTATATGGATCCGGGGGGAAAGAACATGTGGGATCGGGTGATGAGCCTCTCTGGGCAGGAGCACGGACATGCCGCATAATGCTCGTGGGTCGGCTCACGCCCGAACGGACCATCGCACCAGAACGACACCACGATCGCGTTGGCGCGACACCGGTCCTTCTAATCTAGAATCTACTAATTACTCCTACCTTACGATCTCCGGTCACCTCCGCGACAGCAGTGACGTCCCTGAAAAGGAAATTCCTACTACTTCACTTACGCGCAGTTTATCTCGGCGAGGCGGACGGTTCCTGAAAGGCCCGATCCCGCTGGTTGACCTGCAACGTGCTGCCCTCCTGCCGGGGAAGGCTTTACCGGTCTACCTTTGCATTGTGCATCAGGCAGATCTGACCGGCACGCCCACTGTAACGCTAGCCAAATCCTTGTTGGCCAGCTTTGGTGTTAGTGGTGACGCAAAGGCGCGGGCACTTCACCAGCTTGAGAATGCTGGTTTGATCTCCGTAGAACGCACCCGGGGACGCACAGCTCGAGTCAGCCTTGGAGAACATATTGGCCGCCGTGAACGGGAGCAGCATCAGGTAAGCAGACAGGGAGGCGCGAACAGCCTCAAGGAGCAGCGGTGACAGTCAGACCTCTTTGGCCGCGGTAATTTCCTTAGGCTCAGATACATCCCCTCCACGGGCCAACCACGCGGCTGCGACTAGACGCAAGCGCTATTCGGGGCTAAGTCACTGTCCCCCAAGATAATGTTCTTAAAAAAGATGTTTCCAGAAGCGTTTTGAAAATTGTGCCAAGCCGCGCTCAGCGCCGCCCCCGGTAATGAAGCCTTTGGGGGAAGGACCCTGAGCCGCGCGCCTTCAGCGGTCAGGTCTGCTGCGCCCTTAGCTGCCATTCATCGTTCAGATTGCAAATGGCTGCTGCTGACCCTCAGCAGACATTGAAGAGGTCCGCTAGCAGGCACTGTATTTGGAGGCGTTCGTCTCGGCATCTGCCAGTAGAGATCAATAGCGGGCGAGGCGGCTGCCCGTTATTGTGAGGGATGGCCCGCGTCCAGAACCCGATCCTGTTTTCCGCCTACTTCGGCGTGCAACCGAAGACGATCGCGGCTGCCGGACTGATCGATCCCTTTCTCGACGTGGACGTCCCCCTCTTCATCGACCCGATCCTGCTCGCGAAATCGGGTAATCCGACGATCGCGACATCGGCCGTCGAACGGTTCCGGCGCCATTTCGAGGTGCTGGGACGGATGCTGGCCATTTCGCAGGCGGAGAACGACGCGGCCTGGAAGGGAGCTCGCAAGCAGCTTAATCTGAGCGAGCCGCCCGAGAACGGTCTTGGCTATGGTGGTAGCGGGCGTTCCGGAAGCTCCCGCCCTCAGGACATTGGCGAGGCGATCCTGCGCACGAGCAAGGAGATCATCACGCTCGGCGCGAACGACCCCGAGATGATCTCGCTGATGGGGTTCTTCGAGGAGGATGTCGGGCCGGACACTATCAGCGACCTCACCACGACGGTCATCATGGAGGACCTGGCGGCGATCACCGAAGCCTTCTGCCAAGCAAGTGGCGTGCCACTCTTTGAGACGGATATTGTCACAACCCATAAGCTGCCGCGGTTCATAACCCCGACCGGCCGCGTGATCCCGATCGTGCTCGTGCCGCAGGACATCGTGCGGGAGCTGCCTATCGCCAACGACTGGTCCGACATAGAGCGTGCGGCGATGGAGAACGCGCGCATCCGCGAGCGGGTCAACCAATTCCTCGGCGGCATCATCCGGCCGACAGTTGTCGACCGTAAACATGCACTGCGCAGTGCGGCCCTTGGCTCCCCAGAGGATTTCGACTTCTTCCTCGCCGCCGTCAAGGCGAACGTTCGAGAGTTACGATCCCAACCTCGACGCGCTCGGCTACTACCGGCTGAAAGGCATTATCGCCAACGGTTATCCAGGGCTGAAACAGGCGAAGCCCTACGATGTGAAGCATGGTCCCGACGAGATCTTGCGCATCGTCTCAGACTCGGTCGCCTTTTTCAAACGGCACGTCGAAGCGGGCAATCTGTGGGAAGAGCTCTGGCTCGGCGACAAGCCGAAAAAGGAGCGCGCCTCGCAGCTCATCTACTACGCGATCTCCGACGCATTCTGTAAGGCCAACGATGTCGACATCTCGCCCGAAGCGATCATGGGTGGCGGCCCGATCGACTTCAAATTTTCGATTGGCTACGCGGCGCGCGTGCTGGTCGAGATGAAGCGATCCGACGGCACGGTCGTCCATGGCTACGAGAAACAGCTCGAGTTCTACAAGGCCGCGGCGCAGACCGAATTCGCGCTGTTCGTCATCATAGATTACGGCGATCTCGGCACGAAGCTCGCCAAGATCAAGCGCATCCAGAAGGCGCGTCTCGACGCCGGTGTGCGCGCCTCCGAGATCATCGTGATCGATGCGAGAAAGAAAGCTTCTGCCAGCAAGCGGAAGTAAGGCAGGACGACCTTTGGCCGGAGCCAGCGCCCTCACGTGAGTGGGGTGGAGGATGACAGGACCGACGCGCCCCGCGACGCCTTGCTGGTGGCGGTCAAGATGACCTTGCCCGTGAGGCAGCTCCCGAAGACTCCGGTGGGTGGTAGCAGACCCGAATCCTACCGACCGTAGATCGCTTCAGGACAGCGGCTCAGAGCTCCCTTCGGGGGCAAAGCGAGAAGACTGGGATTGGCCGGAAGCGGCCCGGCTGCTTCGGATTAGCGAGTGCCTAAAGCGGACCTTCGTCCGCCGGCAGTGCCGCAGTTAAGTCTAGGGCGCGCATACTGCGTCGGAGCGAAATAGTGCTGCTGCGACAGCGGGCAGCTCCGCTCGGCTCAGAAGCCCTGGAGCAAGAAGCTCCCGGCTAGGACCGAAAACAGGACGAAGGCGACCAGCAGCAACACAATCAGGAACACGGCGCGGATCAGGCAGCCGCCAAAGGCGGCCACGACTGGAAGGGCGTCCGGAACGGGTCTTGCCTCTGACCGCATGCGGCGGGTCCGCAATGCCGCCTCTCTGATCAGGTCCGGCCAGCTTCCGATGCGGGTATCAGGGCCGCCGTCATAGGAAGCTTCGCCTACATCCTCGCTGGCCGTGCTTCGAGTCCGCCGGGCCCAAGGTCCGCCTGTCCGTTCCGGCAGCCACGGCACGCTTCGCTTGCGGGCCGGCGACACGGGCGGAGGTGCGATCGGCGCACGGGGCGGTGGGGGTGGTGCTGGCCGGGGGATCGGATCGCCAAACCTTGCTTTGCAGGTCGGACATGCGGCAGTCTCCAGCCACTGGCCGGGCGTATGGTTAGTGCAAAAATACCGGACTTCGGCCTCATGGCAGGCTTGGCACTCGCCGAGCGTCGCTTTCGTGGTGCCGCAATTGGGGCAGCGCAGGACAACTCCGGTCATGACTGCGTCTCCAAAGGCGGAGCGTCACCGGCATCGGTGGCCGGCTGCTCGGGATAGAGCTCGCGGATGATATCGCCTGGAATGTGGAGGCTGTAGACTTGGGGAACGGCCCCGTCCACGTATCGGGCGAGGCTCGGCGCCCGCTCATAGAGACCGAAGCGGTCCCGGCCGAGCCGGCGCGCAAGCGCCACCGTGGTCAGTAACGGATTAGCCCGGTAAGCTGGATAGATCGCGTATCGGTCTTCCACATGATCATGACCGCGCACCATATGCGTGACTGGCCGTCCCAGAACGGTACTGACCTCGCAGAACGCGGCAAAATCCTCGTAGCCGAACTGGCTTCCACGCGAATAGCGGTTCGGGAGTTTCCTGCGCGCCCTCGGATGTGCTCGGGTCCAGACGAAATCCGATAAGCACGCCGTGTCATTCCAGTCGCCCGTCTCCGCCAGTTTTCCGTGCAGATCTGCCAACGGAAAGCCGCCGTGAGCTGCGAGTAAACCGTCGGGGAAGAAAAGCGCCCGCGGCGCCCTCGCAAACACTCTGACGGCCAGCTTGCCGCAACGTTCGATCCACTCGTGCGTCAGATTGGCGTTGAGGAAGTCCGCGAAGTCTGATGGATCGACGCCGGAAGCGAACCGCACCCCGTCGTACGAGAGGGCCTCGTCATGATTGCCGGCGATTAAACAGACGCGCTCCGGGGCTTCGAGGACGAGCTCAAAAACGCGCACGAGCACTTCCAGCCCGAAACCTTCGTCATCGAAAAGATCCCCGAGAAACACGATGCTGGGCGCGGGCGTGACGTTGTGGGCCGCATGGCTGCCGATCAGCACAAGGGCGGCCTCCAAGGCCAGGAGGTCGCCATGAAGATCGCCGATGAACCACAAAGGCGCGTCCGGGAGCGACGCTACCCGGACAGCGCGGTCCTCGGGATTGGCGCGCTCGGAGTCAAAGAGTAGTCCGGGGCCGCCGGCGCGATCCAGCAGCGTTTCCATCTGCTCTACAATAGTCCGTATCCGGGCGCGGACCGCCGAAGGGTCTACCGCAGTGCGGATTGCCGCCCAGTCGAGATCTGAGACGTTGACCACTGGCGGCACCTGAGGTGGCGGACGATCAGCGACCGGTTTGCAGGATGGCAACTGAGGTAGTTGTCGTGCGTCGGGTGCCGGAGCCTCCACGGAGACAGACATGCCGGGACCGGGGCTTTCCGCAACAGAGTTCGCCCCGCTTTCAGGCTCATGGTCTGGCGGCGCGGCTTCGGCCAGGTCGGCCTTTGCGGCAATGTGATCCGAACCGGAATTGTCCTCCGTCCGAACGATCTGCTCTGGAGCTATGGGGTCGCCGCGCTCACTCACCTCACAGCCCGCGCACCGTAAGGGGCAGCTTGGCTATCCCTTTTGCCTGACGGCCTACCGCGATACGGTCGCCTTGCCTGAGCAAACGCGGCTTGGTCAGCGCCTCACCATTCACGAGAGTCTCGTTGGTCGCCGCCGGATCGGGAGACAGGATCCACTGCCGCGCCGAATTGCGCTCAATCACACATTGGCGGTTGTCCCAGAACTCCGCATCGGGCCCGAACTGCCGAAGGAGCGCCTTGCCGAGGTCGGTACGGACACCGATTCGGAGGGTGCGCCCGTCCGTCCCGCTCAGTTCAATGGCGTCCGCCACGAGCGCGGCGGGGGCGGAGGGCGGTGGGGTTCCGGCGGATGGTGAAGCCGGAGGCGTTCCGGGCGCCCCCGACGCCCCGGCGCGGCCGGACGGGGCAGTGGAAGACCGAGCGCCGCGGCCGCTAAGGACGGCCCGAAGTTCTGCCGCGGTGGGGCGCGCAGCTGGATCGGGGGACAGGCAGCGATACAAGGCGGAGCTTACCTCCGCATTGCTGGCCGGGGCAGGCATCAGTCCGGCCAGAGCCGGTGGTTTCGCTGCATAAGCACGGACTAGACCGGCGTATTTTCCCTGTTCTTCCTGCCAGTAAGGGTGAGTGCCGGCCAGGAGCTCGTAGAGCATGAGCCCGCATGTGAAGATGTCGGACGCTAGCCCGGGCACGGCGCCGCGCGTCAGGTGCTCAGGCGAGCGGTAATTGTCGGTGCCGATATAGGCCTGAAAGCCGTGCCAGGGCGCCCGGCGGTCGGCGAGCAGGGAGAAATCCATATCGATAAGCTTGAGTTGATAGCCGGCCGCAATTGTCGGATCTTGGACAAGGTACGCATTTGCCGGCTTAAGGTCTGCGTGCACGATCTTGGATTCGTGCAGTGCCGCAATTCCCGACATGAAGACCTTGGCCCAGGTGACGTGCCGAGCCCAAACGGCGGGATCGCGGGTCGGCGGAGACCTGGTGCGCTGATGCTCTTCGCGCTCTTCGTCGAGCATATGCTGCAGATCGGCGCCGTTCTCGACAAACTCGTAGGCCTGGAAGTAGCAGCGTCCGCCCCAAATCTCCTCGAAGGCATCGAGTTGATTGACAGCGAAGTGCGAGGCGGCGCCGTGACGGACAAGGGCGGAAAGCTCCTTCTGATAGTCGACAAAGGGCTTGTACCAGACAACGGTCGGGGCCGGCGACTTGTACTGCTTCAGGAACACCTTCCTGCCGTCCGGCGCTTGGGCGCCATAGGAAATCGCCATCATCCCCGGCCCGAACACCTTCGTGACGCGGTAGCCGTGAATAACGTCGCCGGCCTTCAGCTTCTTTGCCATGAGGAACGTTCGATCCGATGGCGCCTAGAGCGCCACGGTCTCGGCGGAACGCGAGACGCTGGCCGCGAGCTGCTTCAAGGTCGTGCGGAAATTGACCGGGTCGGAGGTGAATTTCTGCAAGGCCTCCTGCGGGCTCAGACCTTCAAACTCCACCACTTCCCATTCCGACTTGTCGATTTGGCTCAGCCGGTCATAGCCCTCGAAGTTGGGTGCAAACAGGCTGAGGATGACGCGGTTCGCCATCACGACATTGGCTACGTCCTGCAGTGAACCGCCCTTGGCGGCCGGAATGCTCATGGTCTCCTTGAAGGACGCATCCGTGAAAACGATCACCACGCGGGCGGCGTCGCTCCGGTATCGCCACTTAGTCGGATCCTCGCTCTGCGAGCCCTTTGGAACAGCCTCCATCGAAGCGACCGTGAAGAGCGCGTCGAGCAGGGATTCCGGCTCATCGCCGCCGCCGGACGCCTGGAGGGATGCGAGCTGTGCCTTAAGGGCGGCGGCGTCGCGTACGAACGGGTTGTCGACGATCCATGGCAGTCCTTCGCCATCGGCCGCTTCGATGTCGCGGTAGCCGACCACCTTGCCGCGCCAGTCCTTGACGGGCGCTGCGTTGTTTGGGTCGCCATGGCTGAGAGAATCTATAAAGATCTCGATGTTCCGGCGCAGCGCATCAATGCAGGGCGTCATGCTGCCGCTAACGTCGACAACGAACACGATATCCGCCACCCCCTTTGTCTTTGATCGCGCTTGCGGCAGGGGAGCCGCTGCCGCAGGGGTGGCCACGCCCTGCGTAAACTCATCAGTTGGCGCGGTGCCCGAGACTTCAGGAGCAGCGGTGCTGTCAAAGGGCAATCTCGGGATAGCCTCCGACGCCGCCCCGGCCACTCCTTCGATCTGCGGCTGTTCGGTGGAGGCAGCGCGTTCATCGCCCGGCGCGGAAGTTGGATCGGGATGTCCAGGACCACTCATGCTTCGGCTCCGCAGGTCTGTTCCGGAAGGAGATTGTCACGGCCACAACAAAACCTCGGCTTCAAAGTTCCGGGCGATGCGACCCGAGCGCGTCATGGCCATTCCAGGGGCCAAGCTGACTCACGTAAGACCGACTTTGGTTTCGCTGACCGCCCGGTGAAGCTGCGGGGAACCGCGCGCCGGTGGTGAACGAACTAGCGCCCTATCGATTGTATGGTTCGCAACCTAGAGGCGTTTACAATGGCGAAAACGGGAACAGTGAAGTGGTTCAACGGGCAGAAGGGCTTCGGGTTTATAGAAGTTGATGGTGGAGGTAGCGACGTGTTCGTCCACATCAGCGCTGTCGAACGTGCCGGAATGGATGTCCTCCGAGAAGGCCAGAAGGTCTCTTTCGATGAAGAGAAAGATCAGCGAACCGGAAAGATTGCGGCCTCAAACCTGAAGCCCGCGAGCTAGTTAAGCCATCTGGCCTGCGGCCGGGCCACAGTGTCCGGCCGCGAACTTTGATTGTCAAAGCTCGGAAGCTTCTTTGGCCTTGACCTCAGAGATAAACTTCTTGAGGTTGACCGAGCCATCCTCAAGCAAGAAGAAGGTCACAATATCCTTGTCTTTCCATCCAAGATGTTCGACCATTTCGACTGGGAGCCGGATTACAGCATTCTTACCCTCTAAGGTCGTCGCGACCGTCGAGTTCCAAGTCCTGATCGGCTCGGGATCAGCCATCTTGCCCGTGACAGCTCCCACTCTGTCTTGTACGACATCCACCGCTTTTTCTGCCAGACCACCGGCGAGCCCTCTTGCCTGACCGAAGCCCTCAGTGGCCGTTTTGCGGAGTTTGTCGAATTCAGCCTTAAAGTCCATTGCCGCCTCCCTTTCCTGCACTCCGTGCTGAACGGCTTGCGCAAAGATAGAAGTCAGGATTGAGAGCAGTGTTCCCGGATGCTGTAGGGCCGGTGGAACACAACGACCAAGCGCCCACCATCGAGGGGAACAACACCTGACTGTGGCGGGAGAACGTCTGCTTCTGTGCGGAGGGGTTCGGCCGGTTCCTAGATCGGCGCTAAGCAGCGGGGCGGAGCTGGCCGAAATCCGACTGTCTGCTTGGGGTTAGTTCCCTGTGAGAGCGGACCGAGTTTGAAGCGGGCTGAAGCCGGGCAAGCCGATGGACGGAATCTCGGTCTCCGCACGCCATGTTCTTGAAAGAGCCAAGAGCATTCCAAGTGGACAGCATCCGAGACAATTGGGAGCTCAGCCTCGTCACTGCACCCGCAATCGCATGGCGGCGTAAGCTACGGATTGTGCGCCGAGGTTGAAGGACAGGATGAAAGCGGCCCCTGACCGACACGGCAGCGCCACAGCGTCCCAAAGCGGGCCGATCGCCTGTTCGTGTTCACTGGGTCGGGGAACCAACACGAGTTGATCCTGTTGCCGCGGGGTCCTGATGGAGAACCTGAACAATGTTTATCCGCGTCGACAAGCTGCAGGTCGAGCTGCCTGCCCCTAAAAAGCAGGATCCTAATGCGGGAGCCGCCCTCCAGGAGCTACTCGGCGGCAAGTATGGGGAAATGTCCACGTTGGGAAATTATCTGTTCCAGAGCTTCAACTTCCGCTCCAAGAACAAGCTACGACCTTTCTACAGCTTGGTTGCCGCGATCACGGCCGAGGAACTCGGCCATGTGGAGCTTGTGAGCAACGGGGTCGCTATGCTGAACAATGGCCCAGACACAGATGACGACGAGGAGGATGGCGGCGACATCTCGGGCGCGCCGTTTGCAGATATGAAGGACATCCGGCTCGCGGCCGGATTCTTGTCCCATGGCGGCGGCGCCGTGCCGATCGACTCCAATGGCCTATCCTGGAACAAGGATTTCGTCACGACAACCGGCAATGTCGTGTTCGACCTTCTGCACAATTTCCACCTCGAGTGTGGTGCTCGCCTCCACAAACTGCGTGTATATGAGACCTTGAGCGATCCCACAGGCCGCGAGGTCTGCGGTTATCTGCTTGTGCGGGGGTCAGTTCACGCGCACGCCTATGCCTTGGCGCTCAAGAAGCTTACCGGCGTGGCTATCGAGCAGATGCTTCCCACGCCCAACATCCCGCTGGCCAACATTCCGGAGTGCCAGAAGTACCTGGAGGAGGGGTCGCACCGTCGGCTTTATACCTTCAGCCCGGATGACTACAAAACCATCTCTGCCATCTGGGGTCAGGGCGAGCAGGCGCTGCCAGGCGATCCTCCGGGCGAACTGACCGTTGTTGAAGGTCATCCCGACGGCGGCAAGATCCATCAGCTTTCCGGTATCCCATCGGCATTTACGCCGGACTATGCGCCCGAAGAAATGATGGAAATCGCGCAGAAGCTCACCAAGGCTGCCCAGCAGGGCGCAGGCTCGCTCTAACCTCAAAAGCAGAGTTGGAGGCGCCCTGCAGGCGCGCTCCAGCTCTTGCTGCGGAAGATGGTCTCATGAACCACAACCGTCGCCGGGTTATGTAGCCTCGTATAGGCTACCCACCCTTATCTGACGCATGCTGACTGAGAGCCGTCAGTGGGTTGGCCGTAAGATGCAGTCCTGCAGCGGTGCCGTAGCCGCCACGGAACGGATCAAAATGGTGGGCGCACGACATAGGAACTGTTCCAACCGCCGCCCGTTTACAAGCCCCTATGCCGCGATACTTTTTCCATGTTCATGATGGTGTCGACCGACCTGATCCAGTCGGCACAGAATTGCCGGACATCAAGGCTGCACGCTCAGAAGCGATCAGGACAGCTGGCGAGCTACTCCGCGACCTCGATGGGAACCTCGAACCGAATACCGTCTGGGAAATGAACGTTGTAGATGAGACCGGCCGAAGGCTGCTCAAATATCGCTTCTCCGCGACAGAAGATCTTTCGTAAGCTCTCCCGTCATCCAGGCCGCGCCGCGAACTCTTCACCCACGGCGATTTCGATTTTGTCTATCGCTTCTCTGATTTGGGCTAACAGCTCGGGGATTGTTTCCAATTGCAGCGCGGGCGGGGATCTCCAAAGAAGAGATCGAAGAGGATTTCGGTGATCTGTATAAATTCATGGAGATGGCGATCCATGAGGAGGATGAGCTTTTCGGCTCCGCTTCTCAATGAGGATGCCGCCGGATGTTCCTCCGCCTTAGTCTGCGGAACCTATCGGGCTGAGTAAGCATAAGTTGAACCCTGCCAGCACATTTGGGTGTAAGGTGGGGCCCACTCTGAGCCGATGAGCGAGGGTCAGCTGACTCGCGTCTGCAATCAGGGAGGCCGCCTTGGCTCATTTCAACGACGTTCACCCTCTAATCCGCAAGCTGGAGAGTGTTTACGTCCTTGCCGATAATGAGCGGGACGCGCTCCAGAACCTGCCCATGCAGATCACTGACATTCGCGCGGGCCAGGACATCGTGCGTGAGGGCGACCGGCCATCCCGCAGCTTCGTAGTTTTGGAGGGGTTCGCTTGCTCGTTCAAGATGACGAGCAAGGGCCGGCGCCAGATCATGGCGTTTTACATCCTGGGCGACATTCCTGACCTGCAAAGCCTGCTGCTACGGACCTTGGATCACAGTCTGGGGACCATCACACCGTGCAGGGTAGGCTTCATGCAGCACGAAACCCTACGCGCCCTCTGCCAGCAGTTTCCTCGGATTGGGGAGGCTTTTTGGCGCAACACGCTGATTGACGCCTCTGTCTTTCGGGAGTGGGTGGCCAACATCGGGCGGCGCGATGCCTACAACCGCATTGCCCATTTAATCTGCGAACTGGTCGTGCGGATGCGGGCGGTCGGCCTCACTGAGGGCGACACCGTCGAACTCCCAATCACTCAGCGCGAGATCGGCGACGCGATGGGACTGTCCAATGTACACGTCAACAGGGTGCTTACGGATCTGCGGAAGGAGGGTCTCATTGAGATTGATAGGAGGCGGATCAGGGTCCCGGATTGGGAGAAGCTGAAGGTGGTAGGCGACTTCGACCCGACCTACTTGCATCTTGAGCGGGAACAAGCAGCCGCTTGATGTTCTGCGGTTCTCAGTGGAGGCGATCAGGGTCTAGGATACTGCGCTGAATTGTTGCCTGTCATCTAGCGGGCCGGCTACATTATACCGTGTGGCCAAGCGCCTGGAGCCTCGCATATTCCGATCTTTCGCCACTGCAGCAGCCGGGTCTGCGACGGCCTACATTCGAGAACTGACTTTATAGCCGAGCAAGCCGTCCCTGGCTCTGCCGAGCAGTCCGCGGGCTGAGATCTCGTTCCGAACTCCGCGCTGCAGAAAGGCTAGCAATGTGCTTCCTTGAATGGTCGAGCCCACCACGAGAACTGAGCGCCGCTGGAGTACAAAACAGGCTGCCGCAGCGCCGATGTCCGCTTCGGAGCAGCAACAGTTCTGTGGCGAGTGACGAGAATGGGCGCGAACCAGAATGCCTGCTCTTCGGTGCTGAGTAACCTTCTGCTCCTGGCGCAATGCGGACATCGGGCGAACCCACCAATGTCGGCCTGGGGCAAGGCGCCGACGTCGACCTTGCGCCCGTGCCAGTCGAATGCGCTTTGCCCTGGATGCCGCACCGTTCCAAGTAGCACTACAGGCCCAGTCTATCCCGCTGTTTGACTGTCCCGTGTGCGCCGGCCGCATCGCATCCTCCGGGCACGGTGAGGGCAGTTCCAGCTACGGAAGCGCGTTCAGCTGCACGCAGCGCCCACACGGATCCAATTCGCTCAGGGTCCTTCGTGGAGCCGGTTCACCTCGGGGCAGGGCGCCGAGCCCGGTGTCCGAGAGTTTTCATTCTTCGCCCGTTCGGCACTTTTGGACAAAATTCTTGAGTCTGGGCAGCAAGTTGCATCGGGCTTGATGGCGACTCCAAGGTGGATTTGGTTTGGCCGCGCAGCACTAGGGTAGGATGCCGGGTTCGGTTCATTCGACCCCAAGCGGCGGGCCCGTGAACCGCAGACTGTGCCGCGCAGCCGAGGCGGCGACCTGCTCCATGTCCTCAGGAATACGGAAGTTGCCCTGAGCCATATCCTTGAAGAAGCCCTCGAACCCACCGGGTGTGAGGATGAGCAGATGACGACTTGGCTGGCTTCCGACGACACGGAAGGTATGCTCTCGTCCACGAGGGATGAACGTGCTCTCGCCAGGCCCTTTCGTAAGGGTGTTGCCTTCGAGCCAGAACTCGCATTCACCGGTAAGGACGACGAAGGTCTCGTCCTCGCGGTCGTGCACATGCCGGGGAGGGCCACTTCCGGCTGGGCTGACGCTGTCCACGATAGACATAGCTCCGCCTGTCTCTGACGCGGGGAGGATCGTCTTATAGCGGACCCCCAGCCACTCGAGAACGTCGGGGCCAGACAGTTCATTGTTCATGGTCTCTCCTAACAAGCTGCTCAGTCAGGTTCGGCGCTACGCCGCGCCATCATCTCACGAAAGGCCGGGCGCGCTTGGCAAGCGGCAAGCCACGCGGTCATGGCCGGATACTGCTCCAGTAGCTCGGGCGCTGGTTGCGCATACCGGAGCACCTCTGCCGTGTTGATGTCGGCCACCGTGAAACGCCGGCCGACTAGAAAACCTCCGCCTTCACCCAAGCTAGTTTCCAGAACGGCCAAAGGCTTTCCCAATGCGGTGATCGCAGCATCAACCACCGCTCCGACTCGTTTGTTTTCGGGATAGTCCACTCGATGGAAGATGATCTGGACCGTATGCGGTTCGCACGCCGTGGCCGCCCAAAGCGCCCACATGCCCATCAAGCTTTCCTCCTCCAGGCTGTTGGGTGCCAATGACCCTCTATGTTTCCGGGCCAGGTAGAGGGTGATAGCCAAGGACTCGTGCATTACGAACCCATCATCGTCGATGGCCGGGATCTTTCCGTTGGGATTGATTGCCAGGAACTCTGGTGATGCTGTGTTCAATGGCGCATCCGGGCCGGTCGGGTCAGCGAGCCGGCGGACTTGGATGACGGGGACGTGCTCGTAGGCAATGCCCATTTCGTCTGCCGCCCAGACTACGGGCGAGGCCCTGGAGCGAAGGACGCCATAGATTTTCAGAGGCATGGAGCACCTTCGCAGACCGCGGCGGATTGTAAACGGTCCCGCGCCGATGTGTTCTCCAACCCGGGCGTGACGCCCGTCAGCCCTTCAGAAGACGGCGGGAGTTGGCTCGGACCTTCCGACGATAGCCGATCACCACACTGTCCGGCGTTGCACCCATCATCAGGCGCCCCATGGCGTGGTTTGCAGCGGCGATCTTCTCAGTGACCATCAGCGTCGCCTCAGCCTGAGCTTTTGGTCCGCCAAGGGTGGCTTGCATGACCCGTAGTCCGATCACCTCTTGTGATTCTGCGGCAAGCATCATCAGATTGAACCAGGGCTTGAACATGGGCCACCTTTCTGGCGCATGGGGTCTCATGGCCGATGCTGCACCGCACAAACTCTGCGGTATCGATCCTCGTTCCGAAGGAAGCTGATGGACGCAACAGCAGAGGCGGGGGCGCCCGAGCGGCGAGGTTCGGGTCTATTCTCGCTAAAGTATTGCAGGGAGTTAGTTGGACGCCAGCTTGGACCGAGAGTGGCTTTCGGACGGAATGAAAGTGACCCTGCGCGTCCCTTCCGAACGACTGGCGATTTAGCAGTCGGAGCGAAGGGTGTGCGGGCTACCATGCTGCCCTGTCACTAGAACGCCTCATCATTTTATCGCGTGAGGGATGCGCACATGAAGGTAATCGTCTGTGGAGCCGGGCAGGTCGGTTCCAGCATTGCTCGCCACCTTGCGACCGAAGGCATCCACGTCACCGTGGTCGATGTGTCGCCTGATCAGGCCCGCAAAGCGGACGAGAGCTATGATGTTCGCGGAATGGTCGGCCATGCCTCGCACCCGGAGGTGCTCGAGCGAGCTGGGGCCCGTGACGCCGATATGTTGATTGCCGTTACTCGGTCAGATGAGGTCAACATGGTGGCCTGCCAGGTAGCGTATTCCCTGTTCAAGGTGCCAAGGCGAATCGCACGTGTGCGCCACAACGGATATTTGAAGCCCATATGGAAGGGCCTCTACGCCGCTGATCAACTACCCATCGACGTGATCATCTCGCCGGAGATTGAAGTGGCAAACGGCATAGCTCGGCGCCTCAAGACGCCAGGCGCCTTCGACACCGTGCCACTGGCAGAAGGCAAAGTGCAACTGCTAGGTGTGCACTGCAACAATAAAGCATGTTCATTGCTGGGTCGCTCTCTTAGGGAGGTAGCAGCGTCCGGCGCGCCTGGTATTGTGATTGGGGCAATACTACGAGACGGAAAAGCTTTTGTACCGCGAGGCGACGACCATGTGCTCCAAGGTGACGACATCTATGTCATCACGGAAACGGCTCAGGTGGATCGGGTAATGAGCTTCCTTGGTCACGAGGAGCAGGTGGCGAGGCGCATCGTAATTGTCGGTGGTGGCAATGTCGGGCTCAGTCTTGCGCAACGGCTTGCCCGCGATGCCCCAGCAGTATCACTCAAGATCGTTGAGCATTCTCGCGAACGGGCCGAGTTTATCTCGCGCGAACTCGGTGATGACGCCATTGTGCTTCAGGGCGACGCGCTCGACAAAGATGTCTTGCGTGAGGCGCAGGTGGATCGTGCTGAGACAGTAATCGCGGTCACCAACGATGATGAGACGAACATCTTTGCTTCCGTGCTGGCCAAGCGCGAGGGGTGCAGCCGGGCCATCACTCTTGTCAATAAGAGCTCCTACGAGTCGTTTTTACCAACCCTCGGCATCGATGCGGTCGTAAGCCCCAACGCAATCACGATATCGACCATTCTGCGGCACTTGCGCCCTCTGTCGATATCCGGTCTCTATACGCTGCGAGAGGATTTCGGCGAGGTCATTGAAGCCACAGCGCTGGAAGGTTCACGGTTGGTGCAAGGCGCTCTCCGGGAAATCGGGACGCCCGATGGGATGCTAATCGGAGCCATCGTTCGGAAAGGAGACGTAATCATTCCCAACGGATCAACTCAGGTCCAATCGGGGGATAACGTGATTGCTGTGGTGACCTATCAAGCCTTACATAAAGCCGAGCGGATGTTGGCTGGCGTCTCGCGGTCATAACGCGGGCCTATGCGAGACCCTCACCTTCGCGCGTGGGCGCCGCCCAGTGCGCGTCCGGTTCTCTTCATAACTGGTGGGATGCTTCTAGCTCTCTCGGCGGCGATGCTCCTCCCGGCCGCCGCTGACGCCTGGAGTGGCAATTCCGGGTGGCAGGCCTTTGTCATCGCCAGCCTGATCACGTTCGTCTTTGGTGCGGCCCTCTCATACTCGGCGCACTGCCGTCTCGCTGGCGGGCTAACTCTGCGCCAGGCTTTTCTTCTCACGCCGGTCGCCTGGACCACGGTCTCTCTATTCGGGGCGGTTCCATTCTATCTTTCGGACTTTGAGACGTTCCAAGGCAGCCTCGCCAACTCGGTCTTCGAAGCGACGTCTGGCCTGACAACCACCGGGTCCACGGTGATCGTGGGCCTCGATACCGCTCCGCCCGGAATTCTTCTCTGGCGCGCTCTTCTCCAGTGGCTTGGAGGGATCGGAATCATCGGGGTCGCAATTGCGGTTCTGCCGGCCCTGGGTGTAGGCGGCATGCAGCTATTCCGAACAGAATCATCGGATCGCTCTGAGAAGGTGATGCCCCGCGCGCGTGAGATCGCGACCGCCATCACCCTCATCTACTGTGGCCTGACCGTCTTGTGTGGCGTCGCGTATTGGATTGTGGCGATGACCCCGTTTGAGGCTCTTACGCATGCCCTGACGACAGTCTCGACAGCCGGTTTCTCCACATCGGATCGTTCAATGGGTAACTGGGACAGTGCTGCCCTTCACTGGGTCGCAATTCTGTTCATGCTTTCCGGGGCAATCCCGTTCGTTCTCTATGTCCGGTTGCTTCAAGGGCAGCGTGACACTCTGCGGAATAGTCAGGTCTGGTCCCTGCTTGGGTTCCTTGCAGTTGTAGTCACGCTTGTTTCCCTCTCGCTCTTCGTCACGGGCAAGCACGGCGTCGCAGACGCACTCCGCCACGGAGCCTTCAACGTCGTCTCGATCGTCACCACGACAGGCTACGCGACCACTGATTACACAGCTTGGGGTAATGCGGCGGTCGGCCTTTTCTTCGGCCTCACGTTCGTGGGCGGCTGCACCGGATCGACGACGGGTGGCATGAAGATTTTCCGCTTTGAGGTTATGGCCCGCTTATTGCGGAGCCAATTCTTACACCTGCTCTACCCACGCGGAATTTTCGCGAGGATGTATGCGGGCCGGCCACTACCTGACGATATCGTCGGATCGGTGGTCGTGTTTTTTGCGCTTTTTTTCGCTTGCTACAGCGCGCTTACGATTGCTTTGATGGCGTTCGACCTGGATTTTCTGACTAGCGCGAGCGCCGCCGCTACGTCTCTGTCGAACGTTGGTCCCGGTCTCGGCCACATCATTGGGCCGGCAGGCAGTTTCGCGTTGTTGCCGGACGCTTCGAAGTGGCTTCTCTGCTTCGGCATGCTGCTCGGCCGGCTTGAGCTATTCACGATCTTGATCCTGTTTTTCCCTCAGTTCTGGCGTGGTTAGGGTTTCAGACGCCTTAGCCAGAAACTTTGCTGGGCCCCCGCGAGCCCGCTCGCAATCTGGAGCGAACGCGTAGTCGTGCGCCTGACCCCGCGCGAATGCGTGGTCACGGCAGTAGCTGCCCGAGAGCCGACGGTCTGCTTTTGGGATGACTTCCACACGGAAGGCGACACTCAGGTAGGGACTGTGCCCGTTGATTTGCATCACTAGCGACGGCCCCGCTGACCGATTGTGATCGGGCATACTAAACTAACATTCACATACGGCCGGCGTTCGCCCCAGGTCTCTTCGGCCCCTCTTGTGGTCCGCCAAGGGGCGCCTTGCACGACGCGTAGTCCGATCACCTGTTGTGATTCCGCGGCAAGCATTATCAGATTGCACCAGGGCGTGAACATAGGCCGCGCTTTCTAGCGCATGGGCTCTATGGCCGATGCTGTATGGCCCAAACTCTACGGTATCGGTCCCGAAAGGGCTTTCATGGGGTAACGGCCACGCACGAACCGCCCTCTGGCTAGACTCTTAACAGCAGTTCGCGGGCCTGGTCCGCGATCTCGGCCCCGGCGACCTGTCCGATGTCGGTCAAAAGTTTCTCAATATCTATGTTTTGGACGTCGTTTGGAAGAGCGCCGAGAAGCTCGTAAGCGGCACGCGACCGTTCGGACGAAGGTCCGAGCGATACGAAAAATAGGGTGTCTGCGAATTCCCCTTGCACCTTCGCGCCTCCACCCTCGAGTGTGTCCGGGTCTTCTAGGATGGACCGTAACTCACCTGATAGGGGCGTTGCAACTGCGATGCAGCATTGGCGTTGTGCATTGCAGCATCGCAGTATGGGCGAAAGCACGAGCGAGTGTAGGCAGCAATGGGTTTGGAGCCGCCTCGAGTCCGCTCCGAGCCACCCACAATAGACGAAGCCATGCCCCCGCGAGGGGATCACAGGAGATCACACTCAGCAGTTTGAGATCATCGCGGGCCTGATGGGCATTTCGGTCGCCGAAGCTCAGGCGGCATTGGAATCCATGGCAACTCGCAATGTGGGAGGCGAACGCAGTGCGCGGCGCCAAGAGGAATGGATTGTGGAACGGAAGGTCCGACGGGCCCGGCCAGGCGCCCACCAGGTGATGCGCCCCTGCCAGGAAACTTTGAGCTAGAGCTGATCGTGCAGAAGATCGTGGATGAACGCCAGTTTCTGGATAACCGGAGGTGGGATGATAAAAGGGTAGAGATCGGGCCGTCCCATGCAACGGTTTATGCTGTTCAAAGCAGATGTGAGCGGCAACCAGAGTTCGATTAACTGGCCGAAGTTCAACGCCGCGTATGGATCAAGGTCGAATTCGGCTCGGAAGAGACCGGATGCGTCAATCTCCGGATTGAGGCGAACGTTGAATGACGCCGCCATCTCGATGGTATCGACGATGTGGAGGTAGTGTGCCCAGGTCTCGGCAAAGTCCTCCCAGGGGTGCGCCGTCGCATACGCTGAGATGAAACGCTCCCCCCAGTTGCTCGGTGGTCCGCCGTCGTGGTGTCGCTTAAGCGCGGCGCCGTAATCCTCCCGATCATCCCCGAATACGCGCCGACAGGCGGTCAGCCGTTCCTTGTCGCGCACGAGCAGATCCCAATAGTGGTGGCCAATCTCGTGCCTGAAATGGCCGACCAGTGTGCGGTATGGCTCGCCCATAGCTGTCCGCCGCTTCTCGCGTTCGGCGTCTTGGGCTTCGACGAGCGCGATCGTGATCCGGCCGTTATCATGGCCCGTCATCACCTTGGGTCCATCCGGGCTCGACGGATCGGCCAGGAACTCGAAGACCAGCCCGTGCTCAGGGTCTTCGGCTCGTGTCAGAAGCGGAACGTTGAGCTTAAGAAGGGTGTAGAATAGACGGTGCTTTGCGGACTCGATCAGACGCCATGCTGCAAGGTTTGCGGGTACCTGCAGGTTCGGGACAGTTCCATTGTGCCGGCATGCCCGGCAGAACGCCTCCGGGCGATCAGCCTCAACGAGCCAATTGCAAGCTTCGAATTGGGAGTTGGAGCAGAACCGATACCATCCTTCGAGGGGCGGGGAAACACGCCAGATCGGGCCGTCCGCTTCAAGCGCCACGAGCCCGGACCTGGGCAGAAACCCGAGCCGGTGGCCGCACCGCTCGCAGCTCCAGTTCTCGAAATGGACGATTTGGCCGCAGACCTGGCACTTAAACAGTCTCAACTAACGCCCCTTGCGCTTTGGACCGAGGTGCCATCGCCCTAGCCTGGCCTCGAACACTCTGGCTCGGCTGCTTGCCAGAGGACAGGGGAGCCCTTTCGGGTCGTCGGACAGTCAAGACATTGAAAGCCGCGGCTGCCCCGGTGCGTGCCCGTTTGACATCTCAGTTCTCAAACGGGGCAACGCGTGTGGGTAACGATCCTGAACATACGCGATCATTTGCTCCCGAACCTCACACCGTAGATCGAATGCTTTGGCGGAGTTGCTCGCGCTCACCAGCATTCGGATCTCCATTGCATTCTCTTTGAAGTCCGTGACCTGAAGGCCCACCACGCGGCCGTCCCAAAGATTGGAGGATCGGACGACCTCTTCGAGTTCGGCCCGGAGGTCGGGAATAGGAACGGTGAAGTCAGTGTACAGAATTACGCTGCCGATCAGGGCGGCGCCTTCACGCGTCCAATTCTGGAATGGCTTCTCCAGGAAATAGCTAAGCGGCACAATCAGGCGCCGCCAATCCCAGAGCCGGACGACCACATAACTCGATGTGATCTCCTCCACATTGCCCCACTCGTTCTCAACCAGGACGGCGTCGTCGATCCGGATTGGCTGAGTAACGGCGATCTGGATACCGGCGATCAGGTTCTTCAACATGGGCTGCAGCGCGAGACCTATGACGAGGCCGGCTGCGCCAGCTGAGGCAAGCAGGCTTACGCCGTATTGGCGGACACCCTCGAACGTCATCAACCCCGCTGAAACCGTGATGACCACGATCAATGTCCCAGCAGCGCGTTGGAGAATCCGTATCTGAGTGACGTGCTTTCGAGCGAGGAGGTTGTCTTCCGAATCGAGTTTGAAGCGGCGGAGATGGAGGACGGCCCAGACGTGGAGAGCCGTCATCGCGAACCAGCCGAGCAGAGCGATTACCGCGATGAACACGGAATGACGCGCGAAGACCATCTGCGTCGGCGTAAGCGGGGCAAAGAGCCCCGTGAGCGCAATCCCGATAACGACAACTGCCATCCGGGACGGCAGCCTTGCCCTGGTGAGCAGCGCTCGACGAGCTGGGGGCAGCATCCGCGAAACCGCCGGGAAGGCAAGAACGTGGAGCCATGCCGCGAGTAGAGTCGCGGTGGCCAACAGCGCCACGCCTACGGCCCAGCGTGGCATCCATGCTGTGGACCCGAGCGTGTCGGTTAGTCCCTCCATTGACAATCCTTAGATGATCGTCCGGAGGACACCCGGGAGCGGGTGCGACACCTGAGCCGAGCTGCTGGGGTCACCAGCCTGCCTGTTGGCGAGCGAGTTCCTCGAAATCTGCGGATTGGACCCGGAGGTCATGCAACTCGTGTGGCCGATATGCTTGAAGCTCACGAAGCGTCCGCAGGTAGATTGCACGCCTCCGGCGATAAGTCATGAAAGCGTGCCGGTAACCTTCCAGCGCCTCCCTGATCGCGGCAAAGGGGGAGCGGTTCGCGTAACGGCCGCTGACCGTAGAATAAGCCATGGGGGTCCCTACTGTTTTGGAGGATAAAGCGGCGAGCCTGGCTTCAGGCGGTCAGGCGAGACCCGCGGCGCTGCGTGCAAAGGTGTCGATGTCTTGGTCGGCACCGATGTCACGCAGATTTCGCTCGGAGTAGACTTGAAGGGCGGCGAGGGTGCTGTGATAGACCCAGCGCTTGCGAAGCGGATCTCCGACCACCCTCAGAGACGATGCGAGCAGGCGTGGGATGCTGAAGCGCGATCGCTCTGGTGCATATCGCGGAAGTTCTGCGCTACTGACGTATGCCATTCTGTGCTCCTGACGAGAAGGTTTGGATATCCTCCCTTCAGGTGCATGGCGGTCATCCGCTCTTGAGCGAAATGTCGGCCAAGGGAGTGCTACCTACAACAAGCGATGTTGCAGTGCAGCATTGCCGTCCCGCATAGCTGGTTGCTCCAATTCGGTGTGGCCTCAAGCAGCGGCTGTCAGTAGCGCACCCCGTCGATCGTCGCCATATTGCGCCTCGAAGGCCGGAAAGCATTTACGGGTCGGACCCGAGGCAGCCGCGAGCTGCCGCCCAGTTTTGGACATGGTGCGTTTGTGAGACGCAGTCGCTAGTTGCCCCACAAATAGCCTGCTCGTGGCTGCCAAATAGGAACTTGTACGTGGCACGACATCGGATAGCACGTCGTCATCCGGTACTTGAGGCACACGTCACGCGCCACTTTCCTATGATTTACGACGAGGGCCCGTCGGACGCGGATGACCGCCCACCGCACGTCCGTGCGGCGTCGGGGCTAAGTGCCTTTAGGGAATACCTCGCAGTGATCCAGGATGACGCGAACTGGCTCGCCTTGATCGACGCCGACGAACGAATCTACGCCCTCCCACTCCCGCCGAGCCCCAGCGGTGCTCGCGTGTTTAGCAGCGCCCGCGGGAACAAGCATGAGAAGTTCGACCTTGAGGCTTGCATCACTGTACCGGGTAGCAAAGGCCAGGAGCTAATCGGATTTGCATCCGGCTCTCATCTCGGACGCGAATGGATCCTCCGAGTTCACGAGAGTGCCTCCTTCCGCGCGGCTCTCACGGAGACCGCCCTCCATGCGCAGGCCGGGACTGAGCTTACCGCAGAATTCATTGACGCTACCCGCTTCTACGAGGCCTTACGCGCCAACACAGAGTTCTCCGGGGCCGGGCTCAACATAGAGGGCGCTGTGGTTATCGACGAAGACACCATCGTGCTGTTCCAGCGGGGCAACGCCCCCGCCAGGGATAACCTAAGGGCGGTTGATGCTACCGCCGAAATCTCGTGGCGCGCCCTTAGCGCTCATCTGGCTGACCCAGAGAATGTCCCACCGCCTATGCTCAAAAGCGTGACGTCTTTTGATCTCGGCACGCTGGATGGGGTGCGGCTTACTTTTTCGGATGCTGAGTGGCTGGGCGAAGGCGGTATTCTCTACTCCGCTTCCGCCGAGGACCCCGGAACCAGTCGAATCGCTGGCTCCGTGCTGGGCGTCATCGACCTTAAAGGTCCAGTTTATTGGACGGAGCTGACCAACGAAAACGGCGGCCTTTTCGGCGGTAAGATCGAGGGATTGTCATGGGACATACGCGACACTCGAAAGGTGCGCTTCGTCATCGACGATGACGACGAGACCGTACCGTCCGAGATCTTCGAGGCGGCGCTCAGCGAGGGGTTCTTTCGGGCGCCACATCACCAAGTGTGAGTCAGGCGGAGCCTCAAGTCCGCGACGTGTAGGTGGCGCGTGGCTCCTCTGAACGGCTGCGGTTAGCAGCGTGCCTCTGAGCGAAGCTGGCCCCCAGCTACATTCTGAGTGCCACCTATGTCCTGCGGTACATGTGCTGGGCGTAGGCCAAGGTCGCGATAGGCTTCGCGGGATCACCGTGTCGAAGCGAATCGTGTCCGATCAACTCAAACCGACCTTGCCTGACCGGCCACTTCCTCAGTGGTAACTCGGAACTCCACCAATGTGTTCGGACCGAAAGTCAGCGTTAGCGGGACATCCGCGGCGTCACGTCCCCGAGCAACCAAGATCCTGCCAATGCGCGGATCGTTGTTGCGTGGATCAAAGTTGTGCCATTTCCCGCCCAAGAAGACCTCTATCCACGCACCGAAGTCCTGAGGGGCATGGGGCGGCGGAAGGCCGATATCGCTGATGTATCCGGTGCAATAGCGGGCAGGGATGTTAACGCTCCGGCAGAAGGCCAAAGCCAGGTGAGCGTAGTCCCGACACACCCCCCGCCTTTCCTCGAACGCTTCCAACGCGGTGCGCGTCGGTCGTGAGTGTTCGTAACCAAACGTGATGTGGTCATGGACGAAGTCACAGATGGCCTGCACACGTGCCCAGCCCAGCGGCATGGCTCCGAACAGATCCCAGGCGATGTCGGATAGACGATCGGTTTCGCAATATCGGCTCCCGAGAAGGAAAAGCAGAGCGTCCGCGGGAAGCTTCTCGATCAGGATCTGCTCGGCCTCCGGCTCGCTCGAGTCCCACTGCCCAGAGTCCCGGACGACCGTGTCGTTCCTGAGTGTGAACCTCCCCGGTGGAGCGACCAGGCGGTTACACCAGTTCCCGAATGTGTCTCGGTAGCCTTCGATCGGCACCGGTGGATCTGTGACGAGAAAGTCTGGTCGCTCCAGATCCGAAACTCTGGATGAGTGCACATTGAGTGTCGCTATCAGGGGTGTGGGCTGCTGAAATTCGTATGTCATCTCGCAGCCGACCAGAATGCGTATTGCCTTTCCGCTTGAGATGTGAGCGGGAGATTGCTTCACGGATGCTTCAATCGCCGGAGCGTCTGCCATGTTCCCGAGTTCGCGAAGTAGGGCCTGGTGTTCTGGGCCGTTCGCTCCGGATTGGAGAAAGGCACCCACCTCGATCCGCGAAGTTCGGCCCCCAGACGCCACATTCGGTTCGTGGGTCACGAAAGCCCGCCCGTTTGTTTGATCCCGCTCAAGGAACCAGGAGTCCCCGTTCGGGCTGCGATAAAGTTCTCTCCTGGCCATTTCCATATTGTGTTCCACTGCCCAGCCTGGCGGTCGCTTGTTGGTGGAGGGACGGTGCCTGAAGACGCCTGCAGTTGCCAGAGGAACTGAGGCGTCCTAGCTAGCCTCGCTGCTTGCCGCAGACGGCATTAGTGAAGCGGCCTCGGGCGCGCGCTGTCCAATCCGTTCTGGCCCGCTTCTTGCCTCGCACACGGGATCAGAGTCGAAACAAGGCTGAACGATGCCAACGGTTGCCAATGAGGAACAGAACAACCCAATCGTCTTATCCTTCGGCCGCGGCCGCTCCGGTGTGTTGCCCACCGATTCAGTTGGTGCCGGGGGTCCAGTGGGCGCATTTCGCTTCCTGCCGCCTCTGGTCGGCATGTTTCTGGAGCGAAGAGCAGCTTGATCTGCGGCTATCTCGGAACGGTGATCTGGTCCCTTCTCGCACTACGCTGGGGGTATAAGCCGAAGGCCAAAAGATGATCCAGCGCACGCAGTCCGACATCATGCGGCGGGAGAGTAAGACCTTCCGGCTGGCGCATTGCCTGCTCCCAGCATGGGGCAACGGCGAGATTGACTCGGCGTCCGAGCGTGGCTCGATCGCGATCGCCTTCACAGGCCAGACGAATGCGGTCGTGCGCGAGTTCGATGGCGTTGCAAGGCCGCGCTCAGTGCCGCCCATGACTATAGGGCTCGGCGGCGATGTCCCGATCGTCTGGTTAGAGACAGCTTCCTCCTCCGATGTCTTGGAAATCACTGGGGCAGCGGAGCTGCGCCAAGAAATGGCGCGCGACATGCGCGTCGAAAGCCACGCGAATCTGGACGACGTGCACGGCTGGCAGGACCCAATCATTCAGGCGATCGCTACCAGGCTGCGCGCCGCCCTGCGGAGGTGGAAACCTATGTCGGACCTGGAAGCCGAAACACTGGTTCGTGCTGCCTATGCCCAGACCCTGCGGCGGCACTTCGGTGGTCGAGATGGTGTTCCGGGAACGCTCGACGCGCGGCGGCGTCAGCGTGTAGTAGAACTGGTGCTGGAAATCCGCGACAGACCACCGTCGTGGAGATCTCGCCGAGGCGGCCGCACTCAGCCCCTTTCACTTCGCGCGCAGTTTCGCAAATACCTTTGGCATGCCGCCGCATCGCTTCGTGACGGTGAGTCGGCTGGAGCGCGCCTATCACGCCCTTCGGTCGACCCAGGCAACTGTGCCGCAGGTAGCCGCCGCCGCGGGGTTCTCGAACCTACATCATTTTCGTCAACTGTTCCGACGGCAGTACGGCGTTGCGCCATCGGACATAAGCAGGAGGCGCGGACCAGAATCAGTCAATCGAGCACTGATAGCCTTTCGGGCGATAGCTTCGCCTGAACGTGACCTCCCCCGAATTGAGCAAGATTCGAGCCTGTCGGTGGCGCTCGCCGGGTCTATTCTCGGGCGAACCGCCATCGGAGGCCGGCGACCGTAGGGCGCGGCGACCTCAGCGCGCATCCGGAGCCAAGAAGTGGAAATGACGAAACTTTCTCCAGGCAATAAGTCTCCTTCAGACATCGAGAACCCGCAGCGGCGGCGTTTTCTAGCATCAGCAGCCGTTCTCGGGGTCGCGCCCTGGCTGCTATCTTCGCTGGTCGAAGCGACCGCGCAAACGGCGAGTCGGCAACCTGCGAGCCAGCGCCGAAAACTAGGCGCCCTTGAGGTGTTTTCCGTGGGGCTCGGCTGTCAATGGAAACCTGACCCGGTTCATGGGACAGTGCAGGATTACTTCAATAGCTCCATTGATCGCCCTGCTGCCGTCGCCCTCATCAGACGCGCGGTGGGCCAAGGCGTCACACTCATCGATACGGCGGAAGTATATGGGCCCTTCATTTCGGAGGAGGTCGTCGGCGAGGCACTTCAAGGCCTGCGCGAGCAGGTTGTCGTGGAGAGCAAGTTCGGGTTCAACGTTGACCTAGCGACCGGGAAGCTTGGAGAGGGCCTGAATAGCCGGCCCGAGCACATCAAGCGCTCGGTTGAAGGCAGCTTGCGCCGGCTGCGCACTGACCGCATCGATCTGCTCTACCAGCACCGCGTCGACCCGCAGGTGCCGATCGAGGACGTCGCCGGCGCGGTGAAAGATCTTGTGGCTGAGGGCAAGGTTCTCCATTTCGGCCTCTCGGAGCCGGGCCTGGAGACCATCCGGCGCGCGCACACGGTTCTGCCGCTCGCGGCGATCCAGAACGAATACTCAATGGTGTGGCGGGGCCCCGAATCCGACGTGCTGCCTCTATGCGAGGAACTGGGAATCGGCTTCGTGAGCTGGGCTCCGCTCGGCTACGGTTTCCTGACCGGCACGATTACGGCGGAAAGCCGCTTTGGCGACGACCCTGAGCAGGATTTCCGTGCCGGGGTTCCACGGATGGCTCCGGATGCCCTGGCGGCTAACATGGCCTTGGTCGATGTGGTGCGGACCTGGGCGCAACGCAAGGAAGTCAAACCCGCGCAGCTGGCGCTGGCCTGGCTGCTGGCGCAGAAGCCCTTCATCGTACCGATCCCCGGCACCACAAAGACCGCCCACCTCGACGAGAACATCGCAGCCGCTGCCGTCACATTGACGGAGGAGGAGCTGCGCGACCTCAATGCTGCCGTGGCTGCGGTCAAGATCGAAGGCGCCCGGCTTCCTCCCCCGGTCCTCGCAATCTCCGGAGTGGAAGCCCCACCCAACACTTAGCCGGTTAGAAACCTCATTAGTACGATCAGGGTAGGGTACGTTCCAGTGGCCGTTGCATGCTGGCCAACTCTCTAGGCAGGTAATGGCTGGGCGGAACGGCTGCTTTCCGTGGCCTGGCTCACGTTCCGCTGCCTTGATTGCCGATAGAGGGCCGGCTACAGAAGCTCGAAATTCACCGTTGTGAATGTAGTCGGTTCAAAGGGCGCGCGAAGCCATAATCTGCCGACACCACGTCTTATCGTGCAGAGACGTTGGAAAGCACTGCCCAAAGCGCCTTAATTCTGTGGCGACTCGCGATGCGGTAGGATCAAGCCAAATCGCTGTTTTCGGAAACGATACTTGTATATCTTTTTTCCGCATCCAGAATGTGACTTTCCAGAAGCTGGATGGCCTTAGAGATATCGCCGGTGACGATTTTTTCACTCAGCTCATGATGCTCGTGGAAGGAGACGGTATTTAGTTTAGGGTCTTTTAGTAGTCGGCTGAGCAACGCCTGAATACGCCATGCAATCCCGTTATACGCCTCGATGAGGAAGACGTTGTTGCTTGACTGAATGATGCTGAGGTGGAATTTGGTGTCTAACATTCGATATCGTGGGCCATCGTCGTCCGCAATAGCCTCGGCCATCCCTTCTAAAACGAGCGAGTGCTCGGCCGCGAGGGCCCTGGCAGTATCGCTGGTCAGCATGTCGAGGGCCGACCGCTCAAGAACGAAACGGAAGCGGCTGAGCTGGGTCACCTGGCTGGTGTCCATCGCAAATACATAGGTGCCGCGACGCGGCGAGGTCTCGACCAGCCCCTCCTGCCGTAGCCGCAGCAGGGCCTCGCGGACCGGAGTCTTGCTCACTCCGAGTTGGCCGGCGAGCGTCAGCTCGGACAGCGCCTCGCCAGACGGCAGTTCACCATTCGTGATCATGGTTCTGATCTCGTCGGCAGCGCGTTCTGCCAGCGATTTAGCCGGCGTTAGCTGCCGCGGCCTTGCCGTATTGATCGGCGGATTGGGATGTCGTGACTGGCTCGCCATCAAAGGTCCCTTCGATTTGGCATGATGCCAGCCAGTTCGTTCCAGTAGGCTTCATCCGTAGCGGATATCAGCGCTTCACCGAGTTGAACCAAGCCGCCGCCGTCCACCGGCAAGTTCACGCCGGTGATCCAGCTGGCCTCGTCGGATGCCAGGAAACAGACCGCATTGGCGATGTCGCGGGGCGTACCGAAGCGGCGCAAGGGATAAACTTTAAGCGCGTTGGCGAGACGATCGCCTTCGAAATCAGCGGCCTGGTTCTGCAGTTTTCGGCCTGTGAGGATCGCTCCCGGCATGACCGCGTTGACGCGCACATTGGCTGGTCCGTACTCGACGGCCAGCTGGCGGGTCAGGGCCGAGATGGCGCCTTTTGCCGCTGAATAAACGGCCCGGCCCGGCAAGCTTAAGAGCGCCTGCATGGAACTGATATTGACCACAGCGCCCTTGCCGTTCCGCACCATTGAGGGCACCAGGTGCTTCACTGTCAGCCATGTGCCGTTGAGGTGGATGGCCATGCTGCGGTTCCAATCCTCCTCGCTCAGCGTATGGGCGAGGCCAGCTCGCTTCCAGCCGGCGTCGTTGACGAGGATGTCGACCTTTCCGAAAATCTCGAGAGTCTGGCGGGCCGCAGCGGAAACGTCGGCTTCGCTCGCCACGTCTGTCCTGAAGAACTCGGCGCGATGTCCGGCGGCCCGGAGCCGGTCGCGCTGTGCAATTCCGGCTGCTTCGTTCATATCTGCCACGGCGACGGATGCACCGCCTTCAATCAGCAGCTCGACGATGCCTTCGCCGATGCCGTTCGCACCGCCGGTGACGAAGGCGACCCGGTTCTCAAAACGCATTTTGCTCGTCTCCCTCGAAGGCCGATTCATTCATCAGATCGTTTTTCAAGTAGTCGAGGCTCACTCGCAGGGTGTGGAGTGCGTCGCCCGGACCACCGCGTTCGATGGAAACCCAGCCAGAGAACTGGGCCTTACGCATGATGCGACACGCCCACCGGTAGTCGAGGTCGCCTTCCGCGAGGTTCGTGCCGACATAGAACGCGTGCGCGCCCGGCATCGTCTCGACGCGGTGCACGTTCTTCACGTGCCAGATGTTTGCGTGCGGGGCGAGCATGACCAATTGCTCCTTCCAGTCCTCCTCGGGTGTGCAGTAGGCCCAGTATGCGTTGACGAGATCGGGGTTCACTCCGATTGCCGGATCGGCGGCGAGACGGTGGAGGCGCAGGGTCGCCGCGGCGCTGTCCGCCAGGCTCGCGTGGTGAAGCTCAATACTGAGCTGGACCCCCACGGGCCGCGCTTCGCCCGCCAGCACCTGGAGTCGCTCCGCAGTCATCTCGAAATCACGATCGCTGCCTACACGACTGCTGCCCAAGGATTGCTGAAGACCCCGGAATCGGTTGCAATCGTCAACTTGGCGGGGCAGTGCGAGCGAGATGCTCAGCACGGCGGCACCGAGCTCTGCGCAGGCGTCGATCGCACGTCGAGCGCGATCCAGGCTCTCTGAGCCATAATGGGGGTCCGCAAGGCTGGCGCGCAACAGATTGAGCGCTGCGAACTGGAGCCCGTAATCGCTGGCGGCGGAGGCGAGCCTCTGAAGGCCGCGGGCCCCCCTGTCGAAAGGCACAACCGTGTCGGAGAGGTCTATTCCGTCGAAGCCGGCGTCGGCTGCCCAGGCCAGAAAGGGGAGCATGCCCGGCGAGACGGTCAAGTCGCCCGGCGCAGGACCGATCGAATCACGCGCGGCGTGGGTTGCAACCGCGACCGGCCACCCCCCGGTCGACATGCCCGGCCTTGTCACGCCCTCATCCCTTCACGCCACCGACGGTGAGACCGTGCACGAAGTGACGCTGCAGAAGGAGGAAGACGATCGTCACCGGCAGGGCGAACACCAGAGCGGCTGCCATGAGAGGCTCGAAGAGCGTGTAGTACTCGCCCGAGAATGAGGCCAGGCCGACCGGCGCCGTCCATACTCGACTCGATGAGGCAAGCGTTCGCGCGAAGAGAAGATCGTTCCAACTGACGACGAAAGCGTAGATGAAGACCGTAGCCAGCCCGGGAGCTGCCAAGGGCATGGTGATCCTGAACAAAACACCCAACTGGCTTGAGCCGTCGATTAAGGCTGCTTCCTCGATCTCTCTTGGAATCGAAAGAAAGAACCCGCGCAACAGGAAGATGGAAATGGGGAGAACATCGGTGAGGTGCGCGAGTATCAGTCCGGTGTAGGTGTTGAGCAGGTCAGTCGCTAACGCCATCCGGTAGAGCGGAATGATGATGGACGTCGGCGGCATCAGCTGCGTAGCAATGACCACCAGCATGAAAAGGCCGGTCCAGCGGAAGCGGAACCGGGACAGGCTGTAGCCCGCCATGGCACCTGCACAGGTCGCACCAGTGGCGACGGTCACAGCCACAAAGGCGCTGTTGAATAGCCAAAGCCCAAGCGGGACCTGCGTAAACACGTAAACAAAATTGTCAAAAGTAACGGTGCTGGGCCAAAGCGTTTGGGTTGCCCCTCGGCTGGAACCCAGTTTAGAAAGCGCTGTCACAACCATCCAGTAGAGAGGAAATACAGCGAACAGGACCAGCAACATGGTCAAGGCGAAGAAACCGACGCTGACGAGCGTGCGCCTTAGCCCGCGCGCGAACGGTTGTGCAGCAGGTGAGGCGAGCGCTATCGATGCGCCTTCTGAGAGCGTCATGCCTGCACCTGCCGGCGGATTGAACGGAGGTAGAGGGCTGCCAACAATGCGGAGATCGTCAACGTCGCAACCCCAAGGGTGGCCGAGTAGCTCAAATCGTAGTAGCGAAATGCGCGGTCGAAGGTCTGCATGATAAGCGTTCGGGTCGCGTCGCCAGGCCCTCCGCGAGTGAGCAGGTAGACCACGTCAAATCGTCGGAACGCCCACACGGCGAGGAGGAGGAGGGTCAGCCCGCTGATGGGCGCCAGGATTGGCAGGGTGACGAAGCGGAATTGCTGCCACTTGGTGGCGCCGTCCACTTCAGCCGATTCGTAAAGTTCCCGGGGAACCCCTTGCAGTCCCGCAAGCAGCAGCACCATCGTCAGCGGGAAGGTATGCCACGCATCCACGAGGATGACAGCCCAGATCGCGGTGCCCGATTCAACCAGCCAAGGAATGGATTGGTTGTCACCGGGGAGCCAACGGACGAACTGGTTGATGATGCCCGAGTCTGTATCGAACATTATTCCCCACGTCAGCGCGCCGGCGACAAGCGGGGTGGCCCAGGGCAGCAGCATGAGTACGCGCGCCCCAGTGTTGAACCATGAGGAGCGGTTGACCAGGAGCGCAGCGCCGAACCCTAGTGTGAAGGTGAGGGTTACGGCGCCGAGGGTGTAGAGTGTCGAAACGGAAAGGCTGTGCCAGAAATCCGGCGACGTCAGCATCCGGTGATAATTGTCCAGCCCGACGAAAGCGGAGTTGCTCTGGGGCCGGTTGATGCGGATCCGCTGCAGGCTGGTGACTATGCCCGCGATTACCGGGATGCCAAGAATCACCGTAACGAGGATCAGCGCGGGCGCGAGAAGAAATGCCGCAAACAGCCGCTGCTGCATCTCCCAAGTGGGTTTCAATGGTCCGGCCGAGAAAGTGCCACCACGCTCATCCATCAAATCGCGTTCAGCCGTGCTCGAAACCTGGCGTGCAGGCCCCGAGCACCGCAGGCGAGACCTTTATCGGTTGAAGGCTGCCGTCACTTCGTTCTGCGCCTCCGCGAGCGCCGTCGCAGGATCCGCTCCTTCCTGAATCACGCTGGTTACCGCATTCAGCACGATAGCCTGGAACTCGGACGCGACGTCCTCGAAGCCGGCCGGGGTGGGCGCGATCGGACCCCCCTGGAAGTGGGCCAGTTCGGGAGCGAGATATGGCTTCTCCTTCAGAATAGTCTCTTGCACAGCGCCAACAGCGCAGGGCACGACATCGGAAAACTCATTGAACCGGGCCTGAACTTCCTCGCTGAGTACCGTCTGTATGAACTTCCAGGCGAGCTCCTGGTTATCGGTCTCCCCAACCGCAACCATGACATTTGGGCCCCCGGTTGCCGGCCCGTTCCACGGGAGACGGGCTGCTTTGATCTTGTCGACGAGATCCGGGTTGACGCGGCGAACGAAGGGGACCTGCCAGGGGCCGTCGATCTCCATGGCGCTCTCGCCGTTTGCGAAGATCGCACGCTGGTCGTCTTCGGGACGTCCGCGAGGGATAAGGCCTTCGTCGTAGAGTGTCTTCATGAAGCTCAACGCCTTGACCACGGCGGGATCCGTGAGTGTTGGCTTCTGGCCATCAGTGAGCCGGCCGCCAAAGGCGATCGACCACATCATCAGCATCTCGTATGTCGGCTCCTCGTTGACGTGCACCATCGACGCGCCATAGCGGGTGACGTTGCCGGCATCATCCTTCACCGTCAGCTTGCGAGCATAATCGAGGAACTGCTCCGGCGATGTGGGAGGTCCACTAAGACCGGCTTCGGCGAACATCGCTTCATTGTACAGGAGGACCAGCGTGCGCCCGGCGATCGGCACCGCCATGATCTTGCCGTCGAAAGTAACCCGATCCCAACAAGCCTGCTCAACCCGCCCTGCGAGACCCGACGCCTCGATCATCGGGTTGAGCGGCACTAGCCCACCGGAAGCCTGGACTTCCGGCAAGTTCGCCGAAACCGAAACAACGTCGGCGGGATTGCCGGAAGCCAGTTCTACAACCAGCTGCGTCATGTAGTCGTTGACCGGTAGGTTGCGGATCTCGAGGCTTACCCCGGGATTCTCGTCCTCGAACTTCTTGGCGGCCAGTTGCCACCACTCGCCGATCCCCGGCTCGTTCCACATCCAGGTTCCGACCGAGAGAGTTTCCTGGGCCAGGACATTGCCGGTGAGCAATGCACTGACTGCGGCCCCAATGCTCAACGTGCGCAAAGCGGTGAATGCCATCTCGACCCTCCCATGTGCCACGTTACGTGGTATATTATATCCAGGATATCAGACGTATGGCCTGTGTCTAGGCCCAGTCCTTTGAGTGGCCTCCTATGGAAGCGGCTTGAGAAACGCGACCTAGGTGGCAGGCATGTAAGCGAAACGCTCGCCGCGACTGGAGGTAGCTGCTTGCTCCCAAGGTGACTCGATCAGCGTCCGATCGGAATGACCAGAGTTGGCCGAGAGCCGCCTGTCCGCTTTGCGGAGCCAAAGGAGGCAAAGCGGACGTGCGTTTAAGTGCGCCGCCTGCGGTTACCCGGATAATGCCTCAGAGGGTGCGCTCTGTGACGTCCGGGAAATGTTCTTGTTCGAGGCGCGGCGGCTTTCAGCTTCTTCTAAGCAGTATTCTCTGCCCGCCTCTCGTCACCGAGCATAGCCGCGCCGCGGTCTACCCTGGAACTACGCGAAAGACCTGTCGCTGCCAGCGCCGCAAACCCTTCCGCAGGGAGGGGCCGGCAAAAGTAATAGCCTTGAGCCTCGTCGCAGAGCTGCAACCGCAAGAACTCGGACTGCTCTAGTGTTTCGACCCCCTCGGCGACAACACTCAGTTTAAGGCTGCGAGCCATGGCGATCACTGCTGTCACAATCGGGGCATCATCTCCATGTTTCCCGATCTGGCTGATAAAAGACTGATCGATTTTGAGAGTGTCGACTGAAAACCGTTGAAGGTAGCTCAGGCTAGAATACCCGGTCCCGAAGTCGTCAATAGCAACCCGTATCCCTGCGTCACGCAGGGCTTGCAGAATCCCGGCCGTGGACTCGGCCTGCTGCATCAGAACGCTTTCGGTCAATTCTAGCTCAAGCAGGGCCGGATCGAGGCGGCTTTCCTGTAAAGCCGTGAACAGGCCGTCAAGAAACCCGTCGCCACCGAACTCGATCGACGACACATTGACGGCCACCGGTGTTGGGGGAAGGCCCGCGTCTAGCCATTCTCGAGCCTGCCGGCATGCTTCCCCGAGAACCCAGGCTCCAATGGGGAGGATTAGGCCCGAATCCTCGGCAACGTGGATGAACTGCGCTGGCGAAACGGCGCCCCAAGTTGGATGAGTCCACCGAATCAGGGCCTCAGCGCCGGTAATGCGCCCGGTCGCAAGAGAGACCTTGGGTTGGTAATGTAATGCAAGCTCCCGCCGATCAATCGCGCGCCGCAGCTGTTCCTCGACAGATTGTCGCTCGACCGCGCGAATGTTCATGGCTGGCTTGAAGAACTGAAAACTTTGCCGGCCCTTTGCCTTGGCCTGATACATCGCGGTATCGGCGTTCTTGATAAGCGTTTCTGCGTCGATGCCGTCGTCAGGATACACACTCACGCCGATGCTGGCCGTGACGAAAAGATCATGCTGGCCGAGTGTGTGGGCCCCCGCGACGGTCTGCAGGATTTTCCGGGCAATGACGCCGGCCTCCTCAGTTTGCCCCAACTCAGTTAGCAGGACTACGAACTCGTCGCCGCCCTGCCGGCTGACAGTATCGGAAGCTCGAACACAGCCCACGAGCCGCCCGGCAATCGATTGAAGTAGGCTGTCACCGATCGGATGGCCGAGGGAATCGTTGATGTTTTTAAAGCCGTCCAAATCCAGGAACAGCACGGCGACCCTGTGGTTGTGCCGCTCGGCGAAGGCGATAGCCTGCCCCAATCTGTCGTTCAGGAGCATGCGGTTCGGAAGGCCCGTGAGGAAATCGTGCTCGGCGGAGTGGGTGATCTGGAGGGACATCGCTCGCGCCGCACTGACATCGCGAAGTACAATCACCTCTCCGATTGATTGGCCTGCGCGGTCGTGAATGGCCGCGACCGAATCCTCAATCGGAATCGCAGTCCCGTCGCGCCTGAGGAGGATCGAACTTTTCGGTCGATCGCCGCCGCCACTGATCTCGAACGGTCCGTCGTGATCTTCGCCAACCCGGCCGTCTTTCCCGTTAAGTATCCTGAGCACTTTGCGCATGGGCTGTCCGAATGCATCTTGCATAGACCACCCCATCAATTGCTCAGCCACGATATTCAGGAAGGTGATCCGACCGAATACGTCCGTGCACACGACTGCCTCACCGATGCACCTCAAGGTGACCTGGGCCCGCTCTTTCTCCATGAACAAGGCCTCTTCCATGACCTTGCGCTCGATCGCATAGCGGAGCGCGCGTAGCAGTCCGCGGCTCTCGATTTGACCTTTGATGAGATAATCCTGCGCACCTGCCTGGAGGGCCTTCAAGGCCAGGGATTCATCGTCGAGCCCAGTTAGAACGACCAATGCAACTTCAGGGAGCGCGCCGTGCACCTGGCGCACAGCGTCAAGACCAAACCCATCGGGGAGCCCGAGGTCGAGCAGGATAATGTCGACTGTATGTGCGGCCAGATGAGCCTTCGCCTCACTGATGCATGTCACATGCGTCAGTTCTGTTTTCAGCGTACCGGGTTCATTCAGCATCTCTCGGAGCAACCGGGCGTCCCCGGGATTGTCCTCGACGAGGAGAACCGCCTTGGTCGTGCTTGGGCTCATCTCGCTTGGTCCGGCAGCTTATCTGCAGTCAACCCGAAGGCGTTTATGCTCTTCGCCGAGGCAATAAGGGGCGCTGCTTGCACCCCGTCGGAGGGGACCTCTAGGCGCACGGCCCCAATGGCGTCCTTGAACGGGCCTTGGCTAAGGCTCACGTGAACTCGGGTTTCTGCTTTCGCTAGCAGTTCGACGATCATGCCGCTTCTCCGATCCGATAATGCGCTTGGATTGGTTCTAAAGGCTGTTTGGATGCCAACGCCTTCCGACTGCCGTAATCTGTCGCGACCCAACTCCGACCCTTTAGGATAGGAAGAAGCACAGTAGTCGCCTGAATGTTAATATTTCCAGTTTTGAGATGTCACCAGCAGCCTACGCTGCCGGCATTTCGGGCGCCCCCACCGTGTCTTAGCTTCCCGTTGTTCCGTATGTCTTCGTGCAAGTAATTTAACCGGCGGCCAGTAGGGTCGCCGCTCAAAGGGACATCTAAGCCGAGGAATGTAACCCAGCTAAGAGGTCCGGGAGTTATTTGATGGCCGTCGGACGACGCGAAAACGCGGGTGCAAGATACCGGGGACTTCTGGAGGCCGCTCCGGACGCAATGGTTGTGGTGAACCAGGACGGCAGGATCGTATTGCTGAATGTGCAAGCGGAGAAGCAGTTCGGGTATCGCCGCGACGAGCTCGTTGGCCAGCTCGTCACAAACATCATCCCGGAAGGATTTGCAGAACGGCTGATCGAAGACGGGACGCGGACCGCGGCTGAGGCGCTTGAACAGCAGATCGGTACGGGGCTTGAGCTCAGCGGGCTTCGCAAAGACGGAAGCGAGTTCCCGATCGAGATCATGCTGAGCCCGTTAAAGAGCAACGAGGGAGTGCTTGTGACGGCCGCGATCCGCAACATCAGTGTGCGTCGGGCCGCGGAAGACCACCTGGCGCAAATGGAAAGCAGGTACCGAGGACTTCTGGAGGCCGCTCCGGACGCAATGGTTGTGGTGAACCAGGACGGCAGGATCGTATTGCTGAATGTGCAAGCGGAGAAGCAGTTCGGGTATCGCCGCGACGAGCTCGTTGGCCAGCTGGTAACAAACATCATCCCGGAAGGATTTGCAGAACGGCTGATCGAAGACGGGACGCGGACCGCGGCTGAGGCGCTTGAACAGCAGATCGGTACGGGGCTTGAGCTCAGCGGGCTTCGCAAAGACGGAAGCGAGTTCCCGATCGAGATCATGCTGAGCCCGTTAAAGAGCAACGAGGGAGTGCTTGTGACGGCCGCGATCCGCAACATCAGTGTGCGTCGGGCCGCGGAAGACCACCTGGCGCAAATGGAAAGCAGGTACCGAGGACTTCTGGAGGCCGCTCCGGACGCGATGGTTGTGGTGAACCAGGACGGCAGGATCGTATTGCTGAATGTGCAAGCGGAAAAGCAGTTCGGGTATCGCCGCGACGAGCTTGTCGGCCAGCTGGTCACAAACATCATCCCGGAAGGATTTGCAGAACGGCTGATCGCCGACCGCCTCAGATCTGCTGAAGATGCCCAAACTCAGCAAATCGGCACTGGCATCGAGCTTTCCGCACACCGTAAGGACGGAAGCGAGTTCCCGATCGAGATCATGCTCAGTCCTTTGGAGAGCGACGAGGGCGTGCTTGTAACCGCGGCCATTCGCGACATCACTGCGCGCAAGGAAGCGGAAGCGCACTTGTTAAATAAAATGGCCGAGCTTAGGCGATCAAACGAGGAGCTGGAGCAGTTCGCTTACATTGCCTCTCATGATCTCCAGGAACCCCTGCGAATGGTGGCGAGCTACACGCAACTTCTCGCACGGCGGTACAAGGGGAAGCTGGATTCCGACGCCGATGAATTCATCGCATTCGCGGTGGATGGCGCAGGCCGCATGCAACGCTTAATACAGGACCTGCTGACGTTCTCGCGTGTTGCATCAAAAGGGGAGATACTCAGCGCGACGCCGAGCGACACTGCGTTTCAGCACGCGATAAAAAACCTGACTGGTGCCATTGAGGATAGCGGTGCTCTAGTCACGCACGACCCCTTACCCATAGTCAATGCGGATCAAGCGCAGCTGGTTCAGCTCTTCCAGAACCTCGTTGGCAATGCAATTAAATATCGAAGAACGGAAACGCCAAGAGTGCACGTATCTGCACTTACGCGTGACTCAGGGAAGTGGACTTTTTCCGTTGCGGATAATGGGATCGGGATCGAGCCTCAGTACTTCGAGCGAATATTCGGCATGTTTCAGAGGCTGCACAAGCGAGATGAGTTTTCTGGCACCGGAATCGGGCTTGCAATCTGCAAGAAAATCGTCGAGCGACACGGTGGGCACATCTCAGTGGAATCCGAACCCGGTGTAGGATCGACCTTTCACTTCGAACTGACAGGGGCCAGAACGACATGAGCCGACCCATCGAAAAAGGGCGCGTGTCGATCGAGGTTCTCCTGGTTGAAGATAGCCCGGGTGACGTGCGGCTTACACAAGAAGCCTTTCGCGACGCAAACATCGCGATTCACATGCATGTGGCCATGGATGGGGTCGAGGCAATGGCGTTTTTGCGGCGGGAGGGGAACAACCTCAACTCACCCCGGCCGGACCTCATTCTATTGGATTTGAACTTGCCAAGAATGGACGGGCGCGAGGTGCTGGCCCACATCAAGGCGGACGAGACCCTCAAAAGCATCCCGACGGTGATCCTCACTACGTCCGATGCAGAGGCGGACATTACGCAAAGCTACGAACTCCAGGCGAACTGCTATCTAAGCAAGCCAGTGCAGTTGGATGAGTTTGAAAACCTGGTTAGAAGCATCAATGATTTTTGGCTTACGAGGGCCAAGTTACCGCAGCAGAGGTCTAAAAGCGCCTGAGGACCTGAACACCAAGTGCCTTGCCTGGACGGCCACCCATTCCGTTTGGCCCAGCGCTTACAGTCCCGCGCTTCACAGCGGCGGTTGCTCAGTGATGCAGGCGAGAGCCGTTTGATAATAAAGCAACAGGCAGGAACTCAACTTCGATATGCTTCTCGGTCTGAGAAATCACACGGCAGTGCCTCTCGAGCCCGTCTGCCCGGATGCAAAGATCAAATCTCTTCGGGATTCCCACTGACGTATATACGTCGATGCCGGCACCATCCTCTGAGAGGCTGCGCACCGTGCAATCGATGCTGGAAGTGTGATCATTGAACCTGATCTGCCCGCCTTTCAACACACGCCGCCGCTGAACTACGTTCTCGGTTTCAGCTACCCACAGCACACATCGGTTCCGGCCAGCAGCCTTAGCTTCGTATAGAGCCAAGTCTGCGTGCTGGAGCAGAGTTTCCCCGTCGCGGGTCTTCGGATCGAGGGCTGCTACACCAAAGCTTGCCGTAACGCGGACCGGCTCGGTTCCACTCTCAAGGGTCAGATTACCGACAGCCCGGCGAAGCTTCTCAGCCACATCAAGCGCTCCGCTTTTTGGCGTATGCGGCAACAGAACGGCGAACTCTTCGCCACCGAGGCGCCCGATGTAATCGGTATCCCGCAGTTCACGAGCGCAACTTGCAACCGCCTGAGCCAGGACGGTGTCGCCAAAAGCATGGCCATAACGGTCGTTGATGGATTTGAAGTGATCCAAATCGAGAGTGACGCAGCTCAGTTCGTGATGGTGCCGCTGAGCAAGCTGGCATTCCCGTTGCGCTGTCTCCTTGAAGGCGCGCCGGGAAAGCGCGCCCGTTAAGCCGTCGTTCATGGCAAGCCGACGCAGCTCCAGTTCATCCATGGCGATGCGAGCCAGGTCCGACAAGAGTTCAATCTGGTCCGGGGTCAGTTCACGCGGTTTCACGTCAATCGCACAGAGGGTCCCAATGTTGTGGCCGTCGTCGGTGCGGAGCGGAATGCCGGCATAAAACCGGACATGCGGTGCGCCAACCACATACGGATTAGCCGCGAACCTTGGGTCCTTTAGAGCATCCGGAACAATAACCGGCTGCTCCTGCGCGATCGTATACGTGCAGAATGTATCCTGGCGCGGCGCCTCGCCAGGGACCAGCCCGTCACATGCCTTGTGCCACTGACGGTGTCCGTCAATGAGCGACACGACCGCCATGGGGACATCGAATATTTTTCGGACTAAGCGAGTGATCCGGTCGAAGGCTTCCTCTCGCGGGGTGTCGAGCACATCGTAGCGGGCGAGCGCTTCCAGCCGCTCCTGCTCCCTTTGTCCTAATCCGATCATGCCGCTACTCCGCCCAGACTTGTCCGAGTCACGCGAGGAATGCGTGGAAAGTTGCCATGGGCCCAAGTTATGGCTTCTCGAGGTTAAGAATTGGTGAGGGTCGACACCAGAATTGCCAGCATTCTCCGTTCTTTAGCTCGTCAGCGGGTAAGAGCCTCTTACCCGTGCTTTCCCGATTCGGCGGACAAAGTACCCATTGGGCGGGTTCAATAACTGTCGATAATGAACCTTAGTAACTGTAATGACAAACTAAAATGGCGCATACTTAGAAGCGCCACATAGAGTATGAAAGCTGCGCTGCGGTGAGTTGACATGACATCATTCTTTCTGCCGCAACGAATCTTCCTTCTCTCCGCCATTGTTGCGGCCGCCCTGGTTTTTCAACGCGGCCCGAGCATTTTCGAACTCTCGGACTCTGGCCACGGATGGTGGTCCGTCGCATGGTGGATCGCTGCACCGGCTCTTGCTGCGCTCGCCTGCTTGCTCGCTTCGGTTTTGTCGGGCGGCTCGGACAGGATCGCATGGCGGCATTTCGCGCTGGGTTGCGGATTATGGAGCGTCGGCACTCTGGCCTGGCAGCTTTTCGACATTCAAAACGGGGTGGCGGTCTTCCCGGGCGTGGCGGATGGGGCCTATCTCCTGACCTGCGCTTTCTTCATCACGGGGATGTTCCATTTCTGCCGTGAGCAGCGCACCACCGGTATCCAGGTCAGTAATTTCGCGTTGTCTTTGTGCTCCGTTGCGGTGGCTGGGTTCCTCCTTTTGCTCCCCAACATCCTTGCGTCTGAGCTTCAGCCCTTCGGCACTTTGGTGGCCGGGCTCTATCCGGTGGCTTGGTTCGGAACGGCCGCTTTCGGTCTGACCTGCCTGGCCATCTACGCACCCGCCCACAAGCGTTTTACGTTTGGGCTGCTCCTAATGGGCGCGCTCGCTCAGGCAGTAGCGGACCTGATCTACGGTCTGGAATTAATGGGGTCATCATACCGGGTCGGCGCATCCTTCGACAGTTTCTGGGTCGTTGCCTTTCTGCTTATTGCCTGGGCGGCCGGCGAACACATCCGGGAAGCTAGGACAGCAACACACAGAGTCAGATCCCTTCAGGAGTCGGAGGCTCAGCAACGGGCGGAGGCCTTCGTACCCGCATTTGCTCTGGCCCTGATCTTCGTTTCAGTCGGAGTTGCCGGTTTTCTCGCAAACGGCCCGGTGTACCTGGCGTTCATTCCGGTCGCCCTCTCGTTCGCGGGATTTCTGGGCATTCGGGAACATTGGGCCGTATTAGGCGAGCGCAGGAACCAAGCGCACCTCAATCACCTCGCGTATCATGACCCGCGGACCGGGCTCGGGAACCGCCTCGCGTTCCACCAAGGGCTCACGGTACGTTTGGAGAGTGTGGGGCGTGGTCCTGATTTTGCTGTACTGTGCCTGGATCTGGATGATTTTAAGCTGGTCAATGACACTCTTGGCCACCCCGCCGGAGACGCGCTCCTGGTCCACATCGCAGCGCGGCTGCGCAGTTGCGTCCGCGACGATGACCTGGTCTGCCGGATGGGAGGCGATGAGTTTGCGATCCTTCAAAGCCGCCCGACAAATCGCCGCGAAGTTGAAGCTCTTGCGGATCGTGTCCTGGAAATTGTCAGCGCGTCGTATCAGCTTGAGGAAGGCTCAGTCAGCATTGGCTTGAGTGTAGGGATAGCACTCGCCCCGGGTGACGGGAGGAGCCCTGATCAGTTGCTCAAAATGGCGGATATCGCCCTTTATTGTGCAAAGGCGGGTGGGCGAGGAAGATACTTTTTCTCCGAACCGGCGATGGAAGAGCAGCTCAGGGCCCGCCACAGCCTGAAGATCGATCTGAGCGCAGCGTTGGCCAATGGGGAGCTGGAACTCGCCTATCAGCCGATAATGCACCTTTCAACCAACCGGGTGAGCGCGTTTGAGGCGCTCCTGCGTTGGCGGCACCCGAACCGAGGTCTGATTTCGCCCATGCAATTCATCCCCATGGCGGAGGAAACTGGCCTGATCGTTCCCATAGGCGAATGGGTGCTTGAGCAAGCCTGTTTGGAAGCCGCCAAATGGCCCGATCACATCTCAGTAGCGGTGAATGTGTCGGCAAATGAGTTCCGCAGCAACGGCTTGCCAGAGCGTGTTGGTGCTGCTTTGCTGAAGGCCGGCCTGCGTCCAGGTAGGTTGGAGATTGAGATCACCGAATCTGTCCTTCTGCAGGACAGCGATGCGAATCTTTCCGTGCTCCGAAGGTTGCGTGCACTCGGTGTAAAAATCGCGCTGGACGATTTCGGAACCGGCTACTCGTCCCTCGCATACTTGCGCAGGTTCCCGTTCACCCGTCAAGATCGACCGCGCGTTCGTGGGCAATGTCGAAGCAGAGGGCGAGTCGCAAGCAATTGTTCGGGCAATTACCCAGCTGGGGCACGCTCTTGGAATGGCAATCACGGCGGAAGGCGTCGAGACGCGGGAGCAACTCGATCGGATCAGGTCAAGGGGCTGCGACGAGGTCCAGGGCTACTTCTTCAGCCACCCTGTGCCCCCGGAAGCTATTGCAGCCCTCATTGACAAACTCAATGGCACCCAGGCCGGAGAATGGAGACTGCCATCGAGGACTGCGGGCCTTCCCAGATCAGATGTAAAGGCCGCATTGGGATATCACTGACCAATTCGTTGAGCCGGACTGAATCTTTGCTCCGGATGGTGTTGTGGCCGTTGCGGGTGAAAGCACTTCGACCGCGACATCGGTCACCAGGATAGTGCGAAGCCATTGCGCTAAATATCGATCAAGAGCAGGGGATGCACGGATCGCGTCTACTGCGCCCGCATCGAAGGTGCGCCGGCGCCACAACCAATTGCAGCCACCCGTTCTTCAGGCGCGCCAGCTCTCTTACGGCCGCGCGGCCATACTCCAGCGAGGCCGGTCGGTGAAGGGCACCAATTGCCGGAAGCATGACGGACCTTGCTTACGTTCTGCCGCGCCGACGCAAATGTCCGGTTTCGGGCGGCGATCAGGGAGTCGGGAAAGGCCGGAATGGGCGCTAAGCGGCCGTACCGGAACCGGGCCGATGCGGTCGATCCGCTTTCAAGCAGGTGGCAAAACAGACCCGCGCTCGACCTGCAGGCAATCTTCTCCCCAAGAATTGCGGACGCTGGGATTTACTCTCAGGGACTGAGGGCCGCGAGCCTTGTACGTCACGCATGGCGCCTGACACCTAATCGCGATCCGGCGCGCCCAGCGGGAAGTAGTGACGGAAGCGCCGTGCCTCGTCCACCGCTCGGGCGAAGGACGGCCGTTGCAACAGACGCGCGCGGTAAGCGCGAAGACTCCCATAGCGCTCGGGAATCCGGTGCGTCCAATCGGCATAGAACAGGGAGGGCGCGGCAGCGCAGTCGGCGAGGGTGAAGGTTTCGCCCACAGCCCAAATACGACCCTGCATACGCTGGTCCAGCCAGGCGTAGCTGGTTTCCAGCATCTTGCGTGCGTCCTCGACGCCGTAAGGGTCGCGGTCCTCGGCCTTGCGCAGGGCGTCGAACACGAACTTGCCCTGGGGCGTCATGACGTAGTTGTCAAAGAAGCGGTCGAGCATCCGCGCCTCAAGGGCCAAGTCGGGATCCTTGGGGATAAGCTTCACCAGCCCCGGATGGTGGACGTGGAGATACTCGATGACGATGGAGGCTTCCAGCACCACGCGCCCGTTCTCGCGCAGGATCGGAAAACGTTTCATCGGCCACAGTGATGCGAGTTCCTCTCCGACGCCAGCGTCCTCCAGCATTCGGTAAGTGAATGGGACGTAGTTCTCGTAAAAGGCGATGAGCGCCTTCTGGCAATAGGACGAGAAGGGGTGGGCAAAGAGCTCGATGGTCATGCGAATGCCCTCGCCTGACGACCTTCGATTACAGCCACGAGGTTGTCGATATGCCAGGTCGTGCCGTGTTCGCGGCCCTTCACCGCCTCGTCGCCGCCGACGAGATAAGAGCCCTGTTCGGTGTGGATCAGTCGGGTCTTGTCGCCCTCGGCCCTGAGTTCGAGCGTCAGCAAGGACACCGACAGCTTATCGGCGTTGTGGAACAGGTCGTAGACGAGAATGATCCGTTTATTCTCGACGATGTCGTGGTAGGTGGCCTGGAAGTCGGTCACCAGTCCGCTTGGCCAGCGGGCGTGAAAACGTTCCTTGCCGCCGACCCGGAAGTCGAAGTCGCGGTTCAGGGTTTGGATGTCTGCCGGCGCCTTGAACCAGGCGCTCTTGGCCTCAAGGCTGCTATACGCCGCGAAGACCCGCGCCGGCGAGGCGTTCAGCACCCGCTCGATGGTGAACGTGGCATTGGTGACGGTCATGGATCTTCCTTTTCAGGGGCAGTCTGGGCCAGATAGACCTCCAGGTGATCGTATTGCTGCTCCCAGAAGCGCTTGTGCTCGGCAATCCAGCGTTCGACCTGGGTCATGGTCCTGATCTCCAGGGCGCAGGTGCGGACGCGGCCAATCTTGTGGCTCTTCACCAGCCCGGCCTCTTCCAGAACCTTGAGGTGCTGGACCACCGCCGACAGGGTCATTGGAAGGGGCTTGGCCAATTCGCTGACCGAGGCAGGACCTAAGCTCAGGCGCTCAACCATGGCGCGGCGTCCCGGATCGGAGAGGGCGTGGAAGGCGAGGTCGAGTGGCTGGGCTTTATGCTGTAGCATCCACTTAAGTATCGAGTCGACGTTAGCGGGAGTCAACCGGCTGTTTGGTGGTGCCGCCCTCCACTCTTACGAAGTCAGCATTCCAGCACCTTGGAGCAGCGGCCGCTTTTCGGACGGTCGCGAAGGGCGTGAGCGGCATGAGCCGGCGCTTTCGCAATCTCCGATAAGGTGAGAGGATCGCGGCCCTACGGGGACGTGTCGTTTTCTTGTTAGGGGGCTTGGAGGGATGAAGGTCATAGGTTTGGGGGTAGGCCGTACAGGCACGTATTCCCTGAAAATGGCACTGGAGAGATTGCGAACACGCATCCCCGAGGACCCGAAACTCACACGCCTAGTGGACAACGCCGTCCAGGCCGCACAACGAGGCGCGGCCCTGACATAGCGCATGCTTGCGTTCGCCCGCCGGCAGGACCTCAAACCTGAGGCGGTCGACATCCCGACGCTTGTCCGCGGCATGAACATCACCGCGCTGGCTGCACGCCGATTTGATGTCCCGATCTCGATTATCAGCATTGTCGATAGTGATCGCATCTGGTTCAAATCGCATCATGGGGTGCCGGTAAACCAGATCGGTCGGGAGCCTGGCCTGTGTGCATCGGCCATCCTTTCCGCAGAACCACACATCCTGCCAGATGCGCGCGCTGACCCGCGCTCTCTGGCTAACCCGCTCGTTGCGGGCAAGTTTGGGCTCCGCTTCTACGCGGGAGTGCCCCCTGCGAACTTCCGACGGATTCAACCTCGGGGCGCTGTGCGTCATCGACAAGGACGTGCGGCCAATTGATCAGGGCCAGGCTGATGATCTGAAGGATCTAGGTCATTGGTGATGGACCAGATGGAGCTGCGTCTCTCAGCGCGCCGCGCGGTCTGGACTGCGCAGATGATGGCGCGGGAGATTGACCACCGGGTGATGAACAGCCTTCAGTTCATTTCCAGCCTGTTGTCTCTCCAGAGCCGGGACCCACACCTGACCGACACAGCCGCCCAGCTTGAGATGGCGGCGAGCCGCGTAGCTGCGGTCGCAAGGGTACATCAGCATTTCTATTCCGGCGAACCTGCGGAAACAGTGTCGTGCATCAGCTTCCTCCGCCGCCTTTGTGCCGATTTGTCCAGCATCCTCGGTGCAAATGTGAATGTGCACGGGGACGATGGTGACGTGCCCACGACCTGGATCCAGCCAATCGGTCTCATTGTGAATGAGCTTGTCACAAACGCCTCTAAGCACGGTGCGGGCAAGACGGACGTTACGTACCGGAGGCAAGGATCCGAACACGAACTGAGCGTCTGCGACGAGGGGTCAGGTTTGCCGCACGATTTCAACCCCGTCACCGCGCTTGCCCGACAACTCGGCGGGCGCGTGATTACGGGGAAGAACCCGGTCGGCCCGGGATCCTGTTTCATTGTCAGGTTTGCGGGCTAGGAGGCGCCCACGGAACCTATGACGCCAATCGCTGGAGTCAGAGTTCGCTGCCCTCGGGTCGAACCACATTCCGATTGCCGCCTCGGGCTAAGTCTGTCGGCAAGGCGAAGCACGGCGGGGGGGGGCCGAGGGGGGCCTCTCCCGATAGGCAGCGCAATATCGAGGCAACGGCTGACGCCAAAGCCCAAGAAGGTCACCCTGCCTCGGCTGAAGTTCCTCGATAAAGATTAGCTGTCTGAGGCCGAGGAGCTACCAGCACCCTTTCGAGCCGCGTTTTGCGGGTCGAACCTGCAGTCCGTTGCTTGAACGGCGACTACTTCTTCGGCTTCTTGACTGGGGAGGTTTCCCCTTTGACGCTCGGTTGCGAGGCGTTGGGCTTAGGAGGCTGAGGCTTCTTCGACTTTCCTTTGCTCTCTTTCACAATAGGCGCTCCAACAATCGCAATCGTATGCGTCGGGTGGTTCGCCCGATTCGGTTCGTCTACTCGTGGCATGTCACGGCCGACACGTTCAAGCCCAAACGAGAGGCCTCTTAGGCCTATCAGACCTCATCTCCCGCTGATCGCGAAGCACCATGTTCCCATTCACGGTCTGATGCCTGGCCGACCGATCCCGGTCAGGCACGTAACCCGGACAGAGGCGGCGTTAGTCCGGCGGGATACGGCGGCGCTTACGACGACGCACCAACCAAACGCGGCTCGCCCGACTGAAATGTAGTGCTAGGCATTTGGCGCTGTTAGCCGACTCGGCTTCGAACGACCGCATGCCAAAATTGGAACGAAAACGGACCCTAGGAACTGCGCGGATCGGCGTGGCGGCCTGGTTCTCAACGACCAAAGAGGGGCGAGCGTCCGCCGAGAGCGTGCGACAACAACCTCACGGTTGATTGTATCAAGCGGCTATGGAGCGGTACGAATGAGAATAGCGCGGCTTCTTTTCACCCTCACTCTCCTCAGTTCGATCGGAGTTTCGCAGGCGGCGGCGGAGTGCAACATCTCCGACGCAAAGCTGGAGGAGGCGGTCCTACAGAAGCCTGAACTGCGCGACCCCGCCAACCGTCAGATGGTGCGCGACCTCCGTAGCCTCCGGGACTCTGCATTTATCCTCTGGTCTTACGGTCGTCATGATGACTGCGAGCGTCTCCTGGCCAGCATCCGAGAACTCGTCACGTCCCCGTCGATGGGCAACTTGGGTGACAGTGACGAAGACGAGGCTGAGCAGCAGTTTGCCGCACGAGAGCCGATGGTTCAGCGAGGGGGCGCCACGACTGGGCGCCGCGACGACGCGAATGCGCAACCGTTGATCAGCATAAACGAGATGGCCCCCGGGCTGCTGGCCGACGAGATCATTGGTGCCGAGGTCAGAAGCTCTGACGACAAGATCATCGGGGAAGTCAGAAACATCGTGTTCGGCACCAAGGATCGCCGGGATTATGCAATTGTTGCTTCGGGCGGGTTTTTTGTTCCTGGGAAGGAGAGCATCGTCGTTCCCATCCCCGTGCTCAAAGTGTCGGAGGAGCGGGAGAGCTTCTACCTTCCGATCACCGAAGAGCAGGTGAAAACTGTCCCTCGCATGCCCGATCAGGATTACGAATGGCTGTCTGATGAGGCATGGCGCACCCGCAACGATGCGCTCTTTTCTACACCGTAGGCACTTTTTCAGGAGAAATGGAATGAACGCTGCGACTCCCTCAGAGAAGCCAACGGAAGGCGAGTCCGGTGCTGACACGGAACAGCGGATCCGCCAACGCGCTTACCTGCTGTGGGAAGCTGAAGGCGCGCAGCCCGGAAGGGCGGATGAATACTGGAAGCGGGCTCGCGAACTGATTGAGGATGAGGACAAGTCCGCCTATCCACCGACGCAGTCCAGGGGCAATCGGGTTTAGGGCCCCGTGATCGAGGGCGAAGAAGCTGATGACTGGCGTGCGCATGTAGGCGAGCCGGACGACCCTCGGTCCGTTGATCTTGCCCGAGCGCGGGAGCCGGGGCGCGGCCGCGAGGCAACCACTCCAGAGCAGATCCCGCCGCGCGGATGGAAAGACATCCTGTGGCGGGTCCTATGGTCGATTTCCGAAGTTCGGATTCTGTCCACCTCTGGCGGCGTGGCGTTCTTCGCGCTCCTCGCCGTCTTTCCTGGGATTGCGGCGATAGTCTCGCTTTACGGTCTGTTCGCGGACTCGAGCACCATTGGCGATCACCTCACC
>JAESFL010000056.1_pt1 | contig 143556 bp, 147 predicted proteins | sample 9269401 | NCBI WGS metagenome assembly JAESFL01 (sample SAMN14506025, study PRJNA617098) | algae metagenome | isolation source: Gloeocapsa sp. UFS-A4-WI-NPMV-4B04 and co-occurring heterotrophs from desert... | place: USA: Utah | collected 2006-10-01 | reverse complement strand
GCGCCAGCGCCGAAAGCGGGCCAACATCGCCGCCAGGGCGAAACCTATCCGCGGGGTGGAGCAGCCCGGTAGCTCGTCAGGCTCATAACCTGAAGGTCGTTGGTTCAAATCCAACCCCCGCAACCACAAAAATCCTACCAACATCAGCAACTTACCCCAGGCCGCCTCCGGGCGGCCTTTGCACGTACCCCACCACAGTCCGCACCAGGTCCAAACCGTGATCGGAAACCACGGGAATGCGGCGTGATTCGCGGACGGGGTTCTTAGGGCCAAGGACGCGGGACGCTTCGGCCTGAGTGCGGCAGCGCCGAGTGCGACAGCTCTTCTGAGCACCAGCTCCTGCGACCGGCCAACTTGCCCGGGTAACTAGCAAACGAATGGAGGAGCAGATCTGGACGGCTCGCCAGCTGCCGGTGTGCTTATAGAAATCGCCAAAAACAAAGCGGACGCTGAAGGTGACGAGCACCGGATCGTCGCCTCAGGGTCGCCGGGCCAAGTCGGGCGCGATTGACGTTTCTCACCCGGGAGCCTCTCGGAGGCACGCTGCGCGCCGCATCAGGCCGGCGGCAAGGCTCCTTCAAGCCGCGAGGCTCGGCGCTCAGCGCCACCCACACGCCATAGCAGCAGCACCATGATCATCACGTTGAGCAGGTTCCACCCAATCCCGTTTAGGAATGCGGCCGCGTATGAACCGGTCAGGTCATAGATCCAGCCCGATATCCAGCCGCCGAGGGCCATGCCCGCAATCGTTGCCATGATGACCACTCCGACGCGCCGCCCTGCTTCGGCTGCTGGCATGTATTCGCGCACGATGATCGCATAGCACGGCACGATTCCTCCTTGGCTCAGACCAAAGACGAACGAAACCACATAGAGCGACGCCATCCCGTCAAAAGGAATATAGAGCAGCAGCGAAATTCCCTGCAGCACAGAACCGAGAAGAAGGGTCCTGATGCCTCCGATGACATCGGCCAGAACACCCGACAGGAGCCGGCTGGCGATGCCGCCGACCAACATGAGCGACAGCATCTCCGTGCCTCGGGCAACCCCGTAGCCGAGGTCCACACAGTAGGCGACTATGTGCACCTGCGGCATCGACATCGCTACGCAACACGCCAATCCCGCCACGACGAGCATAAACTGCAGCACAGAAGGAGATACGCCAGCGGAAGGCATTTGGCTTGGCCGAGAAGGGAATGGGGATATCCCGCCCGCCTCCGTTGGAGGCCTCCGGCCCAACATCAGGACGAGCGGAACCATGGCCAGTAGCAGGATGACGCCGATGCCCAGATAGGTCCCCCGCCAACCCTGCGACGCTAGGAATCCCTGCATCGCAACCGGCCAGATCGCGCCTGCCAGATAGTTTCCGCTTGCGGCAGCCGCCACGGCGATACCGCGCCGGCGCCGGAACCAGTGGGAAATATCGGCCAGCAGAGGCCCAAACGTAGCGGAGGAGCCAACTCCGATCAGAACGCCCTGAATCAGCGCGAACTGGGTTATGGATCCCGCGAGAGCGGCGAGGATAAAGCCGGCTCCTAGCGCCAGTGACGCCACTAACGCCGGAGCCATGAAGCCCATGCGGTCTATGAGGCGCCCGATCACCACATTCCCCGCGGCGAAGCCGACCATTGTCATCGTGTATGGCAAGGAGGCGTCGGCCCGGGCGACGCCGAACTCGGCTTGGACAGCCGGGAGCACGACGACAACGGCCCACATTCCTGCGCCGCCAATGGTGGACAGAGCCACCGACACTCCGAGCCGCTGCCAAGCATACGGGCCGTCGATGTCGCCTTGAGCCCCGGGCTGGACGGTTGTCATTGCACCTTAGTGTCAGAGCCTCGAGTCTCTGGCCAGACTGCGGGCAATTCTCCGCGTCACGATCAGTGGCCCGCCAGGGGCAGCGGCCGCTGATCTCCCTAAAACCTGTAATGCAGTCTCACGCAGCCTTTCTCGATCCCCGTGGCGCTGATGAGCATCGGACTTGCGCGGAAGCCAGTCTGCGGGAAGAGCGGCCGGCCGCGCCCCAGCATCTCCGGGATTAGATAAATTTCAATCTCGTCCAGCGCTCCCCGTTCCAGAAACGCCATTTGAAGGAGGCCGACCCCCAGCATCCAGACGTCGCCGTCGTCGAGCGCGCGCAACTCTCCGATCACCGCATCAACGTCGCTGCGGACCTGCATGGGTCTTTTGGGGTTCTCCAGCGGCCGTGAGGTCACCACGATGACCCGCTGGTCCCTGTAAGCCCAGGGGGAAGATTGGCGCGCGATAAAGTCATAGGTGCCGCGGCCCATTACCACCGTGCGGATGCGCTTGAGGAAGGTGCGGTAATCCTGCTCCCCCAGGTCCATTCCGTCGTATTGAAACAGCCAATCGAGATTGTCGTCCTCCGTGGCTATAAGCCCGTCGAGACTGGCGGCGATGTATCCTATGATCCGGGCCACTGCGCTCCCCGCGTATATAAACGTCCGTTCACTTATATGAGTTGGCATGCCCAGGCGCAAGACGATCCCGGACGAGCAGGTGCTCGACACCCTCCTGGGGACAATCATGGAGGTCGGTCCCGGCAGCCTGACGTTCGCCCGCGCCGCGAAGGCATGCGGCCTTTCGCCGGCCACGCTGGTGCAGCGCTACGGTGATCACGACGCGTTCGTCGAGGCCATTCTCCTGCGCGCCTGGGACAGACTTGAGACCGAGACGGAAGCGGCCGACGCCGAGGAGGCACTCACCCCCGACGGTGCCATAAACCTGCTCATGCGCTTAATGCCGCCCGAAGCTGCCGAACGGAACGCGACCGACGGCTTGCTGCTCTTGAGGGAAGACATTCGCAATCCGAAGCTGCGCGCGCGCGGTGCCCTCTGGGGACGGCGCCTCGCCGTGGCCATCGGCCGCCGCCTCACGGAAGATCCGGAGGAGTTGTTACGGCTCGGCTGGCAGATGGCGAGCGTCTGGCAAGGCGCCCATACCTGGTGGGCGTTCACCCGAGGCGAGCCGGCAGACTGCGCTATCAGACGGGTTCTGGAAGACTGGGTGCGCGAACGGGTGTAGAGCAAAGATGTCCGCAGCATTTTGCTGCACGTGCCTTTTGAGGCGGGGCCGTTTAAACGCGGGAACAATAGCCTGTCTACATGCCGGCGCGTGCCGGTCTGAACAGGACCACACGGTCACCTCAGACGAGAGCGTTTGGCCGAAAGAAAGCCCGTCTGCTTAGGCGATCAAGGGGATCCCTAAGCGGACGTTCGCATAATCAAGTTCTTGTCCCGCACTTGCATCTGCTGTCGTCCTCTGCGTCAGGGGTGAGTGAGGATATTCACGAGCTTGCCGAACGGATCGCGCACGAAAAATCGCCGGACACCCCAAGGCTCGTCCGCGGGGCCGTATTCGATTGGGATGCCGGCACTCGTCACGCGCTTCAGCGCCACGTCGATATCGTCCACCTCAATCGACATGTCTGGCACCGGCGTGCCTGACCCTCCCTCCGATATGATGCTGAGTTGAACCGTCATCTTCTCGTCCGAACCATAGGTCGCGATCCACCCAAGATCCATCAAACGCTTGAGTCCAAGCACATCTTTGTAGAAGCCCTCAGCGGCGAGGACGTCGGAGCTGACAATACTTGCGACTATCCGTCTGACTATCACCAGGTTCTCCATTCCAGATGTGAACCGCTTAATCTGCGTTCCGTCCCCTCAGGTGGCGCCTGACTCCAACTGGGCGCAGCCGCAGGATCGCGTGCGCCTGGGGCTCGGCGGGACGTCGCGAATCATCTGGGCCGGAGCGTAGAAGCCCAAAGGCCTGACGGTTAAACAGCACACGGTGGGTAGCGCCTAGGCCAATCTGCGGGCGTGCTCCCGAGACAACAAATCCTCGATCTGAGCAGCAGCATCAATTGGCAACCCCGCCGCAGCCAAGACTTGAGTGGCGAAGCTGCCCGGGGCCGGAGCGGGCGCAGTGATGATGCTCCTGTCCCGAAATGCATAGGGCTGATCCACGTATTTGGAAGCGCCCGCGTAGTTTGGTGCAAAACCGGCGAGATAGTCGGGCCCGCTCGAGGTATGGGCCGCATCATCCAGCAACCCAGCCCTTGCGAGTGCAATTGTCCCCCCGCAGATACCAGCGACGACGCACCCATTGGAAAGGGCACGACGGAGCTCCTCGCCAACGTCCGGAGGAGCATCAACTTCCCACCCCGACCCGCCGCAGACCACCACCACACCAGCTGCAGGCGCTACGAACCGGTCAGTGTCAGAGATCGCCAGGCCGGCGGACGAAACGAGTGGGCCGCCTAGCGGTGAGGCGAACCTGATGTCAGCGCCGAAGAACGAACGACCCGCGCCGGCGAGTGGGGCGATCTCCCAGTCGGAGTACCCCTGCGAAAGAATGATGGTTATAGGACCCATTCCGTCCTCCTAAGTTTGGCATCGCCCAGGTGGACTCCGATCAGAAGCCGGAGACGAGGTTTTCTGTAACCCGGAGCGGCAACGCTCTGTGGAATGCCCGAGAACCAGGTCCGCCATCCTATTCGATCCTCGGATACTCAAGTTGCATGGCAACGACGTTGGTGGTGCGGTTTCCATAACGCGCCGTGATTGCGTTGAGCGTCCGATCAAGCGCCTCCGCCGGAGGCTGCTCGGGAAAAATCGACACACGGCGTTTCTCCGGCCAATGTGCCGCGTTCCGAACTGGCAAAACGCGGATGCCGTTGCTAGTCACAACGGTCGATTTTGAGGGAGCAAAGGCGAAGGCGCTGGATCGATAGGTTCGCGACCAAGCGTCCGCCACAAGCGCCAGCGACACTTCGTCCATGCCAGGTTCGAGCCGGATGCCAAGCTCCTCACGGTTCCAGAAGGCCATCCTGTTGGTGAGCACGGTCGTCGCGAACGGACGGGTGATCCTGAAGGCACCGCTCGAATGCCGCGGGCCCCATTGTCGGAGGCCAAGATCCAAGGCTACCGATTCCGCCTTGGCTCTGCCAGCGATCGCTTCGATCAGCGTCAGCATCATAGGCATTGAGGCGCTGATGCCCGTGGTCGTCACAACGTTCCCGTCCGCCACTATGCGGCGGTCGGCGACGTACTCAATCGTTGGGCTGCGCTCTAGCATATCGGTGAGATAGTACCAGTGCGTGGTCGCGCGCTTTCCGTCCAGCAACCCGGCGGCGCCCACGACCTTGGCGCCCGCACAGATACCGATGATCCTCGCGCCCTTCTCCGCCTGGCTCCTGAGCCACGCGACCGCGGCGGGATCGTCACGGCTCATGGCCGGCACGATCACGTAGTCCGCTCCCTGAGGGTACGCTGCGTCGAAGTCTGCGATCGTGGCGTCCGGCTCAACCTGGAGGGCGGGATAGAGCTGAACCGGGCCCGATCCGGTGGCAAGCATCATCACGTCGGCAACGTCGGCCCGACGCAGGATTCCCGCAGGCACGAGATAGTCGGTGGTTTCAGTGGCGTCATTGATGCCAATCACAGCAACGAGCGGGCGCTCGCGGTTGATTGGCCTGAGCGAGTCAAGCATGGCGCTGGTCTCCTGTTCCAGCACCGGAGGTGCCTCGGCCGCGGCGGTGCCGGAAGGCAGGCTGAAGACCCAGCCGCCGAAACCTCCAAGACAAAGGACGATAAGGGCCAAACCGCTCCAGACGAGTATGGATTTCGACATGGCAGCGATTCTCCAGAACAGGAAAAAAATTAAAACTCGTAGATTGGATCAATACTGGTCGTGCCGGCGGAGCCACTCCATCGGGAACTCAAAGCCGTCCTCGTCGCGTCCGTTCGGCACTAAGTCGAGAAGCTGATAGGCAGCATTCATGGCGTCGATGCGGCGCTCGTAGCAAGAATAAGTGTGGCAGACCTCGTTCTTCTTATTCCTGTAGAAAACACTGAAGCCAGGGTACTCCGACACTTCAATCGGTTGAACTCTGTAATTCAAGTATGCCGTTCCTTCGGTCATCTCTTCCGGCGTGAACGATGCCTGGAAGTCGTAATTGAAGTCGCTCCCGTTTGAAGAGACCCAGGGAAAGGTCCAGCCCATGCGCTTTTTGTAGGCCTCAAGCTTCGCCCAAGGCGCGCGAGACACCGTCGTGAACGTGACGTCTCGATGATTCAGGTGGATGGGGATGCCGTCGTAATTGTCTGCCCAGAAGGAACATGATGGGCATCCCTCTTCCCAGTCGGGATCGAACATGAAGTGATGGACGATCAAGTGAGAGCGCCCGTCGAACAAATCCACGAGCGAGAGGGCGCCGTCCCGGCCCTCGAACCAGTAAGCCTTTTCCACACGCTCCCAAGGCATCGCCATACGGCGGCGCGTCAGCGCATCGCGTTGGTGAGTGAGATCCTTCTCAGCGGCGAGCAGCTCAAGGCGAGCCTTGAGCCATTCTGCATGCGAGACCACTTCGTTAGCAGGCATGAGCGTCTCCGTTTTCGTTCGCCGAACAATCCCGTCCCTCAGGCGGAGACTAGTCTCCGGCGTTGTGCTCAATGAGATCCGCAACTGCCTCAGGATTGTCGGCGACCACAAAGTGACCGGCCTTGGGAATGCGGGCGCCCTCCACGCGAGTCATGCCCTTGGCCCGACAGCCGCCGATGATGGTAGTTAGGTGGGCGTTGAAGGGAGACTTCTCGCCCACAGCGAAAAGCAGCGGCACCGAATTAGGTGTGATCTGGGCGGCGTTGAACTCCGCATTCTGCGGGAGCGCGCGGTAGATCTCGAAGGCTGCATGAAGCTGCGGGGCGCCATAGATACTTGCGTAGTAGTCGCGCTGGGCTGGTGTAAAGTTGGCTGTGGCGAAGTCTTGGTCGAAATAAATTGCCTGCCGCCCCGTCACCAGCTTCTCGGCCAGTTGCTCCGGAGCCTGGATGAAGCCTATGTGCCAGAGATCCGCAACCGCTTCTTCCCAGCCGGCAACGCCGGGTATTGGCACATCGAGGATCATTGCGCCGCGTAGGGACTCGGGGAAACGGCGGACATAGGCGTAGGTTACGATACCGCCTAAGTCATGGCCTACGACATACGGTCGATCGAGCTTCAGGGCCTGGGCCATTGCGTGCAAATCGGCGGCTAGGCTGCCAGCATCGTAGCCGTCGGCCGCAGGCCCTGACTTGCCGATCCCAGGCAGGTCTACGGCAACGACGGTGAACCGATCTGCCAGCCTGGGCATGATCGCGCGGTATTCCGTCCAATCCTCTGGCATGCCGTGAATCAGGACGATGGCTGGTCCGCGCCCGCCGCGCATATAATGTAGACTGGTTCCGTTTACGCTCACCTCTCCAGACGCGAAACCGGGCGGCGGCGTCCCAGGCTGTTCTGCTGGCAGAACTGTTGCAGTGCTAATGAGGATAGCGGCTGAGGCAGCAAACCCAGAAATGAGCGCCGATGAAGGGTATTGGACATAGTAGATTCTCCTTCACCTTACTAGTTACGGATCAGTGTCATCCAAGGTCCCGAATTGAAGACGGCCATGAGCAGGTACATGACAGGCATCCCACTCAGCGCTGACGCATGCTCTGCCCCAGCGCAGACCGGGTTTGCAGCGTCGTGACCGATACTGACCGTCACCAGCGCCATGACCGTAAAAACGGGCGAGGCCATCAGACCAAGCAGTCTAGCCGCGTTAACCGACCGACCGAACCGAGCACCGGTGTGAGTCATTGCCCGCTAACCCTCAGGTCATCAGAATGCCCGGCATCCACGCGGGGCCACTGGGCTATGGGGCGTTCACCTCGACGATAAGGGTGCTGGCTTTCCGGCTGCTGTGGCCAGCCGACCGGGGAATCCTCCCAGGCCTCCTGCCGCCCGTAGACGGTCAGGTCGAGCAACCGGTAGCTGTTGTCCATCGCCTCGACGCCGCGCCGAGTCGTCCAGTAAGTCTCAAAGACATCGTTCGCCTGCCGCAGGTAGCAGACTAGGTGAAACATGCCTATCTGGCGCCTGACGAGGAGAGTTTCGAGTGAGTTCTCGGCCGAGTACCACGGCATCTCCCAGCCCATGAAGTCGCGGTAACGGAGGCTCTCTCCGTACGGACCTTGGCACAGCACGGCGAAGGTAACGTCACGGGAATGCAGGAAGGACAGTTCGCGCAGCTGCGACGTATAAAAGGTGCATCCCTCGCACTGCTCTGGTGCAGGTTTGCCGGTGTCCCACATGAAGTAGTAGGCGACGAGCATACGCCGGCCCTCGAACGCATCCAACAGCGCCACGAGCCCTTCTTTCCCGACAAGCGGGGTGGTGCCATCGACTTTCACCATCGGTAGCCGTCGGCGGGCAGCTGCAATTGCATCTCCTTCAGCCGTGTGAGCTTTCTCCCGCAGCCGAAGCTCGTCGATCTCGGCCTGAAACTCCGATCTATCAACTACCCGCGGGGTTTTGGCTTCTCGAAGGGGAAGGTCTGTCACGATCACTCTCCGTTCCTATGCCAGTTCAAGCCTACTCCGACGTCCATTGTCCGCCGCTTGCTTTCGTTAATTGCCGTTCGTGTTAGGTATGACGGCCAAAGTCAGCCTGCGCAGGGTCGATTCTTGCGGCTCTGCTCTGTTCTGAAGCTCGACTGGGTACGCGAGGAGGAAATGCCCCGCAGAGTGTCGCACCCGCCTGCAATAGAGATGGCCGAGGTGGTTGCAGGCGGGCGCAGCCTGCGACTCACCTGGCCCGAGGTTGCCGTGGACTATGCATGGCTGCCGCCGTGGGAAGGGCAGACCGAGGTCCGTCCCAACCGCGTGAAAGTCGTCTTCTCGGGCCATGAGAGCGTTGCCATCGAGCACGAGGGGGTCGTGCACGACGCACGGGCCCGCCCCGGCGGCGCTTACCTTATGGGAACGGACGCAACGCGGCTCCAGCGGATCAGGGAGCACAGCGAGACGCTGGACATGTACCCCAGCATGGCTCTGCTAAACGCCGAAGCCCGGGCGCGGGGCTTTGAGGGATTCGCCATCGTGCCGACTTTTGCAGATAGCACAAACCACGTGTTCGACATTCATCCCGTGCTCCTGGGCCTTGCGCACCAATTCAGGCGGGCCTGCAGCGGTGCGATCGCGATCTCCGACATCGAAGCTTCCACGTTGGCTTACCAGCTAATCAACTGCATCTTGTCCGGGCACGGTGCGGCTAGGAAGGAAGTAAAGAATGCAGGCAAGCTCAACTTGTCGGCTCTCACGAGCGTCTGCGACTACGTTGAGGAGAACCTGACCCAAAGGCTCTCGCTGCAGTGCCTCGCGGCGCTGTGCGATCTCAGTCCGTGGCATTTCGCCGTTCAATTCAAATCTGCCACAGGCGTATCGCCCGGCCGGTACGTGCTTGGCCGGCGCCTGGAGTTCGCCAAGCGGCTCGTGATGACCACGCAACTTCCAGTCTGGGACGTCGCCTGGTCGGCAGGATTCGAGAACATCAGTCATTTTCGCCGGCAGTTCCGCAGTCATGTGGGACTGCTGCCCGGCGAGCTGCGCCGCGCCACCAATTTGCGTTAGAGCGAACGCAAATGTGCGACCTCAGAATTTTGGCGATATAGGCTTGGCTCGCCAATTGCCGGTATCCGCGCCGACTTTCACCTCGCGAAATATTGCGGCCACACGCTAGCGCGTCAGCACGAAGGAGTCGAAAAGACGCCTCAAGTCCCGAGTGGAGAAGGTTGGATTTCAGGCCCTCTCTCTCCAGTGAGAACGGGTTCTGGTATGGGCCTCCTACTCCGCGTGATAGGTCGTGGCCCGAAAGTCGCCGGCTGCTCAGATCGGCAGGTTTGTCCAGCGTGCCACGCGCGATCTCGGCAATGGTGTCACCCCTTGTCATCTCTGCTCAACAACGGCGTAACCGCCGACGCAGAGCAGTCTTGATCTAATCACGGGGTTGTTACGCGGACCGTGCCGGCCGCGGCATCCAGTTGCTACGAGGCACGTCAGCCGGCTAGATCGGTGGCCAAGATAGGCGCCGAGTTCCAATGCTGTTTTTTCTTCGCCTCTCAGCCTTCGGCGGCTTTCTTCTGCTCTGGTTCCTGGTCTCGTTGGCGGCCGGTCCGAACCTCGTTCCCGATCCCGCCCGGACCGTTATTGCAGGCGTCGCCCTCTTCCAGGAGGGCAGGATCGTCACCGCCACCCTGGAGAGCCTCTATGTCTATCTCTCGGGCTATGGAGTGGCCGTGGCTGTCGCGATCCCAGTCGGCATGCTGATGGGCGGCGTCCCCTATCTCGGACGCACGCTCGACGTCTACGTGAACGCCCTAATGGCCACGCCGCGGGTCGCCTTCATTCCGCTGATCATCGTTTTTCTCGGGCTCGGCGCCGAGGCGAAGATCGCCATCGTCTTCCTGGGAGCGGTGATGCCGATCCTGATTAACACTTATGCGGGCATCCTCAATTCCGACGATGAACTCATCGAGATGGCCCGGTCGGCCGGCGCCTCAAGGTTTCAGATTTATTGGCGGATCATGCTGCCCGGCGCCGTGCCGTTCGTTGCCGTTGGCCTTCGTCTGGGCGCCACGATCGGCCTGATCAACACGGTGGTTGCGGAACTCTATACGGCGGTGAGCGGATTGGGCGGCCTACTCGCCGTTTATGGCAACACCTTCCAGATGGCGCCTTACTTCGTGGTTGTCCTCGTGCTCGCCTTCATCGGCAGCGTGGTGACGCAACTTCTGCGGATGCTGGAACTTCGGGCCCAGCGTTGGCGCTACGACCCGAGCTAAAAAGCGGCCGCTGGCTAATCACGCGTGCCAGGTTTACCGTCGCCTAAATAGCAGCGGCTAAAGCCCTCGTCGCCAGGCCGGAGTCAAACCCAACATGATTGCTTCGGGAATCCGCCTAGCGGCCTTGACCATCGCGCTCGCGATTGGATCGATGATGCCTCACGGCGCGGCTGCAGCCGAGCCGTTCCGGCTGATTGTCACCGACCTGGAGCCCCCGCTGGTTCCCAACTCGGTCATGGACCTGGCCGTGCAACTTGGGTTTTTCGACAAGGAAGGGGTCGAGGTGGAGCTGGTCCGAGTCCAGCAGACCCCCTCCGCGGTGGCCGCGCTGCGCGCCGGCGAGGGCGAAATGGCCAACATATCGGTGGATTCGGTCCTGCAGCTCGTTGGACGCGATCAGATGGATTTGAAGGCAGTGATTTCCCCCAACAAGGCGCTACCGTTCCTGATCGCCTCCAGGGCTGACATCGGCAGTCCGGCCGAGCTAGAGGGCAAGAGCTTTGGGGTCGGGCGCGTCGGCAGCCTCGATCATTCGTTGAGCGGCATGTTGCAGGCGAAGGGCGTCGATCCTTCAAAGCTCAGTTTCGTCGCGATTGGCCAGCCGAATGTTCGGGCACAGGCGCTGGCGGCCGGCCAAGTTGATGCCACGACAATGTCAGTCGGCGTGTGGATGTCGCTGCCGGACAAAGACGGGCTGCACATCCTCGTTGATCAGAAGGATTACTACGAAGCGGCTCCGGTCGTGCAGAAGGTGAATGTCGTGACGGACGAGGTTCTCGCCAGCCGGCGCGGCGACGTCGCAGCCGTCGTGAGGGCGCTGATTGCTATTTCCCGCGACTTTGCAGCCCACCCTGACAGATGGGTGGAGGCGATGGCGAAGGTTAGGCCCGACACATCGAGGGAGAACTTGGCCGAGCTTGCCAAAAACTATGCGGAAAGCTGGAGCGCCAACGGCGGCCTGAACCGGAAGGAACTCGAATTCACCGTTGATTGGCATTATAGCAGCCCGGATCTGGAGGGAGTCCGCAGGGTCGAGCTGACCGAATGGGTCGACTTCACGTTGGTTGACGAGGCACTCGGGGCCGGCGGCGTTTATCCGGGGATGGATGAACCCGCACGATAGGATCCTGACGGAGCGCGCCGGCAAGGGGGCGGGACTCTCGGCAAGCCCCAAGGTCGAAATCTCCCAAGTTTGGAAGTCGTTCCGAACAGCCTCAGGCCCGCCCGTTCAGGCGCTCGCCGACGTGTCGCTTGCAATACCGGACGACCGGATCGTCACGCTGCTCGGCCCGTCCGGCTGCGGGAAGACGACGCTGTTGCGCATGATCAACGGTTTGATCCTGCCTGACCAGGGTTCAATCCGCGTTTCGGGCGCGTCGCCTCGGCCCGGTCCGCAGATTTCCTTCGTTTTCCAGTCCTTCCGGCTCATCCCATGGCAGACGGTCCGGGACAACGTTACGTTCGGGCTCGTGATCGCCGGGATGGCACGCACCGAACGGCGGGCGCGCGCGGACTACTACATCTCGCTTGTCGGGCTGCAGCGGTTCGCCGAGGCCTATCCCAACCAGTTGTCGGGCGGCATGAAACAGCGCGTCGCATTGGCCCGCGCTTTGGCAACCGATCCGGAAATCCTGCTGATGGACGAGCCTCTGGCAAGTCTCGACGCGCAGAGCCGTGAACTCCTGCAGATTGAACTGATGCGGATTTGGCGTGAACGGAAGGGCGTGGTCCTGTTCGTCACTCACAGCGTTGACGAGGCGATCCTGCTCGCCGATCAGGTTGTTCTGATGGGTCCTCGTCCGGGCCGCATCGTCGAAAAGATCGATATCGAGCTACCGCGGCCGCGATGGAGCTATGACGCCCGCTCCCGGCCCGATTACCTGTCTATCCGGCAGCATCTCTCAAGTCGCCTGCGCGAGATGGTAGTCTCTGATCCGGAGTCGGATTTCTACAACCCCTAACCCGGACCGGGTAGCCTGACAGCAACTCCTGCTGTCCACGATTCTCTCCACTGCGTGTCAGATTGGTGCAGCTTTGGAGCCGTTTTTGCACACAGCGCGGCGGTGACCGTCAGCCTGTCCCGGCACGAGCAACTGGATATCGGCATGGGCCCAAGCGTCTCTCGGGGCGATAACATCAAAGTCTCGCACCGGCTGAGACCGGCGTTGATACGCTGAACGTGGGCTAGCGTGGCCTTTGAGGGGGGACGGCTCGCGCCGGATCGTAACCACCCATTAGCTAAGAACGTGACTTGGCCCCGCTTCGAACAGCTGTTCGGTAAGAACAGTGCGTTCAGATAGGAATGCACAACCCCCGCTAGACACATGAATCCAACATCCGCTCTGAGCAACATGAGCCTGGCAGCAAAAACAACGACGGGATTTGCCGTTGGGCTGCGCTGGCCGCCCTGCTTGTGATCGGTCAGCTTCTATGGTCAGCGGGTCAGGCCGACAGGGTGGAGCTGCAACAGGAGACCCAGACCGTTCGGCAGGAAATCTCCGAAATCATTGAGAAGGTCCCTTATGATCAGGAGAGCGTCTCAATCTGGGACGACGCGGTCATAAAGACCACCTCGGGTTTCGACCAGGTCTGGATTGATGAAAACCTCGGCAAGTGGATGCACGATTATTTCGGGCATGACGGCGTCCTCGTTCTGGATCGTGCCGATCGCGTCATCTACTCCCACGAGGACGGGACGACGCAGATACCGCCCCAGGGCGCGGAACTTCGGCGGGCCATCGAGCCGCTGGTTCGGAAGGTCCGCAAGGACCTAAGTGCCGCGGGCGCTACGGCCAGTTCCGTACAAGCAGACGACATCCAGATATTCGCTGGCCGGCCGGCCGTTGTAAGCGTCGTGCCGATTGTGCCGAGCTCAGACCGGATCACGCAGCAAACGGGCTCAGAAACCCTCCACGTGTCGCTTCGCTTCCTGGACAGCGCCTTGCCGGAGCTAAGTGAAAGTCACAATCTTGAGGGAGCGCGCTTTTCCCTGACCAAAGATGATCCTGACGCTGCCTACTACAGCATCCTCAACAGGGCGGGAGAAACGATAGGATACTTTGCCTGGAAGCCGCTCCGCCCAGGCGCAGGTCTCATCAAGAGCAGCCTTCCGATCCTGATCCTCGGCATGGGCGTGCTCGGTATGATCATTCTTGCATTCGGCCGGCATCTCGCACGGGCTTCGAAGGAGCTGCAGGCGCGTGAGGCCCAGGCACAGCACGTAGCCTTTCACGATGCGCTCACGGGACTGCCCAACCGTGCTTGCCTGAGCAGTCGTCTGGATGCCGTGCTTCACGCTCCGGCTGAGATCGGGAAACAGGTTTCTGTTCTCTACCTGGATTTGGATCGGTTCAAGAACGTCAACGACACGCTCGGGTATGCGGCCGGGGACGAGCTGATCTGCGAAGTGGCGAAGCGACTCAAGAAAGTGGTTCGTGAAGGCGACGTTGTCGCTCGTTTCGGCGGGGACGAGTTCACGATTCTGCAAACCGAAGTCACCTCGACCGACGACGTCACTAGCCTTTGCTCCCGCATCATCGAGGCAGTCCGCCAGCCGATCGTGCTTGGTGGATCGGAGGCCTATGTCGGGGTAAGCATCGGCGCAGTGCTGGCGCACACCGCAACCGGGAGCGGCGGCGCATTACTCCGGAAAGCCGATATTGCTCTTTATCGCGCAAAGTCCGAGGGCCCGAACTCCTTCAAGGTCTTCTCTGAGGACATGGATGTCTCCGTCCAACAGAAACGGGTCGTCGAGACCGATTTGAGAGCTGCGCTGGCGGCAGGGGACCAGCTCAGGGTCGTCTACCAGCCGCTGTTTGGGGTTGATCGTGCTGAGATTGTTGGTGTGGAAGCACTTGTCCGGTGGGAGCATCCGCGCCTCGGAACCCTCTCGCCGCTTCTGTTTATCCAAAGCGCTGAAGAGTCGGGCCTGATCCTCCAACTAGGCGAATGGGTGCTGAGGGAGGCCTGTCGGACCGTAGCAGGCTGGCCGGTCCGATATCTCGCCGTGAATGTCTCTCCCTTGCAGTTCCGCTCGGAGGGATTTGCCGCCCTGGTCGAGGATATCCTGCGTGACACGGCCTTTCCGGCCCACTGGTTAGAGCTCGAAGTGACCGAAGGCATCTTGCTCGATCGTCGGGGCTCGATGGACACGCTAAAGAGCTTGCGTGCCATGGGCGTGCGCATCGCACTCGACGATTTCGGGACCGGCTACTCATCGCTCAGCTACCTCCGCAGCTTGAACGTGGACAAAATCAAGATAGACCGCTCGTTTGTGAGTCAGCTTTCTGAAGGCGCCGGCTCCCAGTCCGTTGTGGTCGCCATGGTGGATTTGGCGAAGGCCTTGGGCGTGGAAGTTAGTGCGGAAGGGGTGGAGACCGTCGAACAAAGGCAGTTCCTGAGCCGGGCTGGGTGTGACCAGCTGCAGGGATACCTTATCAGCAAGCCTCAATCTGCCGCCGAGGTGCGCCAGCTTCTGGGTGAAAAGAGCCCAGACGACCGGACACGCCGAGCCAATCTTTCCAGCAAGTCCGGCGGGACCAAGGAGGCTGAAGGACGATCAGCAGCATGAAAGGGTGCACATCAGCATAGGCAGCGCCCCCGCGAACGGCAAGAACTTACCTTTAGGCCGGCCCTGGGTGACCGGCTGTTTGACTGTGCCTTCGCACCCTCACTGTGGATGCTGATCGCATGCTCATCTCCTTGGGAAAAGCTTTGCTGATGGAAGCGGCCGGCTCCGCCCTGGCAGACGCCATCCGGGAACAAGCAGCGCTCGCACCCGCAGCGGATTAGCGGATCACACGGCTATCCAGTTTTAAATCGCGTCAGCCGCGGCACTCAATTTCCACTTGCTGTGGCCGTGTCTTCTAAAACTCGACCATCGTCCATGGTCACGATGCGGTCAGCCATGTCCAGGATGCGGTTGTCGTGGGTGACCATGAGCGTTGTTACACCACGCTCCCGCCCCAGACGCTTTAACATCGAGACCACCTGAAAGCCGGTTTCCTTGTCGAGTGCGGCCGTCGGCTCATCGGCAAAGACGATATCAGGGTTCCCGACCAGAGCACGAGCCACCGCGATCCTTTGCTTCTGGCCGCCGGAGAGATTGCCAGGCAGGTAATGCAGTCGTTCGGCTAGTCCCAGCTGACTCAGCAGGTGAGAGGCTGCTTCTTCCCACCGCTGCGTAGCACCCGCGCCATGCACTTCCAGCCCGATACGCACATTCTGCATGGCGGTCAGGCTTTCGTGCAGGTTGTGGGCCTGGAAGATAAATCCCAGGCGCCGCCGCGCTCGGGTGAGTACTCGTTGGGGCGCATCACGAAGCTCCTCGCCGAACAGCCTAACGCTTCCGTCCTGGACCTCGCGCAGGCAGCCGAGCAGTGTCAGCAGGGTGGTCTTTCCAGATCCCGAGGCGCCAAGCAGAACGGTCAGCCGTCCTGCCTCAATGGCGAGATCGATTCCGAACAAAGCCTGTTTCCTGGCTTCTCCTCGCCCGAACCAATGATTGAGGCCCCGCACCAGAATGGGTGCCTCCGCCTCGGGTGGGAACTCGGGCGCAGTCGCAAGGTCTGACTGGCTGCGGAGCACGGGTACGTTCAGAAGAGGTCGGCCGGATCGGCCCGGGCGAGCCGTCGCGTCGCAATCGCGCCGGAGAGGGCGCACATCGCCGCGGTGCCGATGAGCATCAAGAAGGGGCGGAAGGGTGTCATGGCGATCGGCAGGCCCGTAGCAGCTGCCACCCCGGCATATAGCCCGAGGGAGATGAGGAGGCCCGGCACGAAGCCGAAGAGGGCCAGGATCAGGGCCTCCTCGAACACGATGCCCAGAAAGAATCCCTGCCCGTAGCCGATCGCCTTGAAGGTGGCATATTCGCGGATGTGATCTGCCACATCGGTGGACAGCACCTGATACACGATGATGATACCCACGAGGACGCCGATCACGATCCCGAACCCGAAGACCAGTCCGATCGGACGCTGGGTGGTCTGGAACTTCTGGTCGGCGGCGATGGTGTCCGGCAGGAGACGCACCAGCGAGTCGTAGCTTGGAAGCGCTTCCGCGAGCCGCCCAACCAGGTCCGCCGGAACGGTCTCCGGGTCAGCACGCACCAGAATATGGTTGGGGGCTCCCGCCGCCCTTTGCGGAAACAAGCGCAGGAAGGTCTGATCCGATACGATGAGATAGCCGTCGGCCGAGAAGCCGCCGCCGATCGAAAAAGTGTTTGCGACGGAGATGGTCCGCCCCTTGGCTTCGAAGCGATAAGGGACGCCGGGTCCGATCGAGGCGAACGTGTCGACGGCAACGTTGCGCGTGGATCGGTCGAGAAGAGCAACGTCCCCTGCTGTCAAAAGCGGCAGCTCCGCGTTTATCTCAGGTGAGCGGAAGGTCCGCACGGCCGGGTCTACGCCGAAGACGTCAAGCGTGCGGATGGTACCGTCGGACTGTTTCCAGTCCAGCTTTCCATAGAAGAGCGGAGTCGCGGACGCGACGCCGCTCACGGCAAGAGCTTCAAACATCCGTTGCCGCGGCAGCGGGCTGCCGTCGGCCAAAGTGTTCATGTCTGAAGCCGAGATCAGGATATCGGCATCCATCTGCCGGTAAGGCAAGGCGATGCTCTCCGTCAGGGCGCCTTGGAACCCGAGTTGCATCAGAACCAGAATGTTGGCGAATGCGACGCCCGCCGCGGCTGCCGCGAGCCGCGTCTTGTTGTGCACGAGTTGCAGCCAGCCGATTGGCAGCCGTCCCAGCAGCTTGCCGAGGAGGGCGGTCATGGCGTGGTCGCCCCGACTTGGATCCGCGCGGTGACCTGCAGATTCGTGAAGCGACGGGCGATGGCGATGGACTCAGGGTCGAGGTCGACCGTGACTGTGACCACGCGGGCATCGGTATTTGCGGCGGGATCCGCATCTACAAGGCTCTGGCGGCCGACCTCTAGGCCGATGCGGCTCACGGTTCCAAGGAGCGCTTGCGGCAGCGCATCAGCCGTAAGCTCAACCGGCGCGCGCACTGCCACGCGGCCGATCTGGTTCTGGTATATCTCCACTTCCGCGGTCATCCGGTCCAGATCACCAATGGTCAGGATGCCTTCGGCGCCCGGTCGCTCACCGGCGCGGGCGTGGATTGTCAGGACCGTCCCGGCTGCAGGTGCGCGTACTGTCGACTTGTCGAGATCGCGTTGCGCTCGGGCGAGCTCGGCGCGGGCGGTGTCCAGCAATCGTGCGGCGACCCGGACGTCCGGCTGCTCCTGGATGACCAAGAATTCGTACCGCGACAACACCGCCTCAGCCCGCTCGACTTCCCGCGCGGCCTCCTCCCGTGCCGTGTCCTTTTCATCAAATGCCGCCCGGGCAACGACACGGCGCTCAAGCAGTATGGCCGTGCGCTCGGACTCGCGTTGCGCATTCCGGGCTGCCGCTTCGGCGCGGCTGAGGTTGGCTCGGGCCTCGTCGCGGCTTGCGCTGACGGATGCCTGCACCTGGTCCAGTTCCGCTTCCCGCGCGCGCACCAACGCACTGGCGCTCTCAACGGCGGCTTTGAGCAGCTCCTCGTTATCTAGACGCGCCAAGACCGCGCCGGGCTCGACCCCATCGCCTTCCTTGACTTCCAGCGATGCAACACGCGCGTCAGCGGCGCCGAAGGGCAGCGAGATTGTCGTGACGTCGCCTTCTGGAACGAGTTTTCCGAGCCCGAGCACGACCTGAGCCTGAGGGAGTGCAGCGGGCCCGATCGACGGGCGTGACACGGGCACGGCAATCGGGTTTGACGTTCCTCCGCCCGGCTCGACACCGAGCACCCGCATCATGATCCGGATGCCGGGTGGCTGAAAGTAGAGCCCCACAAATGCGCCGGTCAGCAGAATTGCAGCGATGATCGGCACGAAGCGAACGGCTCGGAACACTCGCCGGAACATGCCAGGGCGCGGGGATGGTCCGGGGCTCCGGTCGACGATCTGCAGCGGCAGGGCAGGGGCCGGTTGCGGCGTGCCGGGCGCCGACGCTGCGGCACGCGCTCCGACCGGACTTGGGTTCTCCACAGAAGTAGCAAGGCTCGCATGCGGCCCCGGCATGGTTGGGCTCCACGAGGCGGCCGTTGCCCGCCGGTGTTAGTGACTCTATGGTCATTAACATCACGGGGGCCAGAAAACAAGAGATAATGACTCTCAAGTCAGGAAATCACGGCGTTACCAGGAACGCAGCAGGCCCGACGAGGCGGCGGCGGCGGAAGGAAGCCAGACCCGGAGAGATTGTGGCAGCAGCCCTGAAGGAGTTTGCGGCGAAGGGTTTTGCAGCCGCACGTTTGGAAGACGTGGCAGCCTCGGCCGGCATCAGCAAAGGGACGATCTACCTGTATTATCCGACAAAGGAGGCTCTATTCGAAGCCGTGGTCCGTGAGATGATTACGCCGATCCTGAACCGGGCGGAGGCCGCCCAGGCTGAGCGGGCCATGACGTGTGAACAACTGCTCCGAGTTCTCATCGAGACGCTCTACCGCCAATTGGTCGCTACCGAACGCCGGCAGATCTTACGCATGCTTATTGCCGATGCGCCCCGCTTTCCGGATCTGGTATCCCTCTACCACCGGGAGGCGGTGGCGCGCGGCAGGGTGCTGCTGAGAACGATCGTGGACCGCGGGGTCGCCACCGGCGAATTTCGGCAGGGACCTGCATCAAGGTTTCCCGAAGCGATCCTCGGCCCGGCCATCATGCTAGCGATCTGGAAGATGCTGTTCGAGCCGCTCGATCCCCTCGACCTTGATCAGTTCATGGATGCCCACATTGATCTTGTCCTGCATGGACTCCTAAGGGAGTGAACGAGCCAGATTCAGCCAAGGGCGCATCCGCGCTAGGCCTACACTCCAGATATCCTCACCGGTTCTTTCGAGAATGGACATCGGGCGAGCTTAAAGCGCGCCCGGTGCGAACTGCCACATAGGCCCTCGCCAGCCTTCCCGGGTCAATCTTCGGAACCTCTGCCTCGCCGCTGAGAACAAGCTCCTTGAGAGCAGCAGCTTCTGCCGATGTCATCCAGGCCCCCTAAATCGAGCGGTTAACTCAAGATCACCTCGTGGGGTTAAGCCGCTCTTGACAATCGGGGTTAACGGGGCCGCCATCCGGGAAAGATGTGCGGGCTTGGCGCGTCACCAGGCAGCTGCGGATCGCTCCGACTGCAGCAAGCGCTACTATTTATCGCAGTCGCCAGGAGCTTGCTATGCGACCTGCGGCGAAGTCCTTGGGCGCATCTGGTCGTCGTGGGCCGGCTCCTCCATCTGATTGATGCGAGAAATAAGGGCGGTCACCTCGGCGGCCGGTCTAGGTGGACTGAAGAAATAGCCCTGGACTTCCGTGCAGCCCTCCCGCCTCAAACTTTCGAGCTGCTCTGCTGTTTCAACGCCTTCTGCGGTAGTTGCCATGCCCAGGCTTACTCCAAGGCCGGACACCGCCCGAACGATCGCGTTCGCCTGATGGCTCTGATCGTCCTGTATGAAAGACTGATCGATCTTGATCTTGTCGAAAGGAAAGCTGCGGAGATAGCTCAGGGAGGAGTAGCCTGTTCCAAAGTCGTCCATGGCGATGCTGACGCCCAGCTCCCGGATCTGGTGCAACGTAGACATCGTCGCTTCACTGTTCTGAAGCAAGACCGATTCCGTTATCTCCAGCTCCAGTGCGCTTGGGTCCAACCCTGAATCCGCAAGAGCGGAAGCGACTGTCAGGACCAAGCCAGGAGATTTGAACTGCGCGGGTGACAGATTTACACATACTTTGATGCCGGCCGGCCATCGGGCTGCTTCCGCGCAAGCCTTCTGCAGAACCCACTTCCCGATCGAGACGATCAGTCCAATCTCTTCGGCTACCGGGATGAAATCGGTCGGGGGCACCAGTCCACGCCTGGGGTGGTGCCACCTGAGCAGCGCCTCGAAGGCAGAGACGCGGTTCTCCTGCAGGTTCACAAGCGGCTGATAATAAAGCTCAAATTCGTTCTGGGACAGGGCTCGCCGCAGATCCAGTTCCAGCTGCCGCCTTTCCTGCATCTTGGCATCCATTGCCGATTCGAAGAAGCGGAACGTCGCGCGTCCGTCTGCTTTGGCGCGGTAAAGAGCAAGGTCCGCATTCTTCAGTATCACGTCGGGGTCGAGCCCATCAGCTGGCGCTATTGCGATACCGATGCTCGTGCCGATCATGACCTGATGACCGTCGAGCTCGAACGGCCTGCTGATCTCTTCGGCGATCCGCCGCGCCAGGATAGATGCTCCCGTTGGCTGGTCGCCTCCCACCTGTATGATTGCGAACTCATCCCCGCCCAGGCGTGCAACAGTGTCCTCGGAACGCACACACGACGTCAGGCGCTCGGCAACGGCCTTCAGCAGCGCGTCCCCAATTGGATGGCCCAACGTGTCATTCACCGCTTTGAAGTGGTCCAGATCCAGGCAGAGCACCGCGGTACTGTCTCCGCGACCGGCGCGAGAGAGTTGCTTCTCGAGGTCAAGCCTGAACCTCGCGCGGTTTGGAAGCTCGGTCAGGACATCGTGATGGGCGAGATAGAATATCCGCTCCTCTGAGATTCGGCGTTCGGTGATATCCTCGTAGGTGGCGACCCACCCACCCGCTTCCATCGGCCGGAGTTGCATCGCGATCGTTCGCCCGTCCTGCAGGGCCGAAACGGTGTGGACCTGCTCCCTTTGTGCGAATGCGCTCAGCTCGGCTTCGGCAAACGTCTTCTCGGGACCCGCCGCCGTTCCGTTCTCCATCCTCGCTCTCAGTATTTCTGCCAGGCTCGTGCCGGGCGTGATCAGGCCCGGACCCAAGCCGAACATCGACGCGAATTGATCATTGCAGACAACAAGCCGCTGATCTTCGTCAAACATGCACAGCCCCTGAGACATGTTGTTCAGAGCCGCATCCAACTGCGCCGACCGCGTCGCCAGTTCTGCTTCGGAAAGAGCCAATACGGCACGTTGAGACTCATTGACGTCTTCGAGCATTCGCTCGTATTCCCGTGCAAGAACCCCAATTTCATCGCTGCGGCTCGTGAGGCCGCTTCCTTCGCTCTGGGCCAGGACGCCCAACTTTCGAACCAGCAAGACGTGTTTAGTCATCTGCGTCAAAGGTGCGACAACGTTCTTCTTCATCCAGAGCAGGACGAGGAGCATCACGGCGAGGGAAGCGGCTACGGCGGCGGTGGCTTGCTGGATCAGATGATCGGCGGTCCCGTTGCCGTCCACCAGCTGCGCCGCGATAAGGGTCCCAAAGCCCAGGCCCATTCCGATTGTGAGGACTACGGAGATCCTAGTGTAAATCGAATGCGCCTGCACAGTCGCCCTCCAGCTCAAAGCATTCGACTGGACCCGCTTCCGCTACCTTTTTGCTAAACCTTCGGCAGGAGGGCTCGACATGGTAAACAGCGCGTTGCAAGCCTGCCACGATGATCCGGCGTGCGAGTGGCATTGCTCCTCGTGCACTACACGAAATGCGCTGTCTGGGCGTTGCAGCACTTAGGATAGGTGAGCGTTGCTGCCGTTTCCTTGCGAACGCCGGTAGTAATCCACCGGGCAGGCGCGGCCATGGCGCAATGGGGACGTTCACAGTCCAAAACGCTGGAGGCGAACTCTACGACGCGCGAAAGACGAACAGAAGAACCGTCTCTTGCCGCTAAAGATATCGGTTCCTCGATTGTGCGATGAAGCCGCTAATCCTCAAAAGGCGTTGTGGGATCACGGTCGCGGTCGTACTGTCGCGTGAGCGGAAACGCCGGCAACCAGGACTCGCGGCGGACGGTCCAGCTTTCGTAAGTGGGCACCAATTGATCAGGGGCGTCCAGGGATCCTAGATTCACTTCGATCTCGTCTGCGCTCCGTGCGAACACGGACGAGCCGCATCGAGGACAGAAAAACCGGCCGGCGTAGTCGCGGGTATCGCCTTCGATCACCACAGCGTCCTGCGGGAATATCGCGGACGCGTGAAAAAGCGCGCCATGATGCTTACGGCAGTCAAGGCAATGACAAAGGCCGACCCTGAAAGGACGTCCAGACGCCGCAAGCCTGATGTTGCCGCAGAGGCAGCCGCCGGTGAATCGGTCCATGCCGGGGTTCTCTTCCGAAATCAGCAGAGCCGAAGCCTACAAGGCTGCACGTGGTAAGCCAACACAGGTTCGTGCCGCATGGCGAGAACGATCGGCAAACTGAGGGCAGCGTCCGCGGAGCAGCCAAGGAGTAAGGATTTGAACAGGACTGCTCGGCGACCAGCGCACGGGCGTCAGGCAGGTGGGGCGTAAATGGAGAGTGCGGCGCGGCGGACCGTTATGCGGGCGGGGGTTTCCGTGACGATCTTGCCGTCGGCGCGGACGGGCATGGGTCGTACAGTGTGGACGGCGATTGCCGGCGCGGCCAGCGTGCGCACGCAATCGGCGCGGCCATGCGTGCCGCGCGTGATAGCCGGCAGCATCATGAGCAGGCGGATGGGGTTCTTGGAGGTCAGCGCGAACATGTGCAGCAGACCGTCGTCGATCTCCGCGTCTTCGGCCACCACGCCGGAGCCGCCAAAGAAGCGGCCGTTCCCGACCGTGACGCCGAAGGTGCGCAGGGCGAACTGCTCGTCGCCGGCGATGATCTCGGCGCGGAAGAAGCGGATGGCGGCCAGGCTGCGCGCCGCTGCGAGGGTATAGGCGAGCGGGCCGAGGCGCTTCTTCATGCCTCCCGACAGGCGGCTCGACAGCGCCGCCCCGATGCCGATATGGGCGACGTTGAAGAAGAGCTTGCCGTTCACCTCGCCGACGTCGACCTTTCGCGTGTGGCCGTCGGCGATCACCTGGGCGGCGGCGGCGAGGTCAAGCGGCAGGTTCAGGCCGCGGGCGAGGTCGTTGGCGGTGCCGCGCGGCAGGATGCCGACCGGCAGGCCGAGTTCTACCAGCACTTCGGCGGCCTCGTGCAGCGTGCCGTCACCGCCGCCGAGCACCACGGCATCAACCTGGCCGGCATGGCGGCGGATGGCGTCGGGCGCCTCGCGGCCATGCGGGACCGCGTCCTGGACCACCTCGATGCCGGCTCGCTCGAACACCTCGAGCGCCGGTTCGATCGGCTCGGCGCCGCGCCGGGCATGGCTGTTGGCGATCAGGAGGACGCGCATCGGGCCGCTTTGGTGAGACCCCACGCCGTTGGGGCTGAGGGAAATGCGCTGGGAGTGGTACCGGTTGCTTCGGCTCAGCAACGCGTCAGCGCGGTGCGCTCAATCGCAGTTCGCAAGTTCTCGGACGGGGTTGAATCCGCGTGAGCGATCGGACGACCAGGCACTATGATAGCTCCAAGCTAGTGAGGAGTTCACATGCAAACCCTGTTGCTTGCCGTGGTCGCAACCCTCTTTCTTGCGTCTGTTGCCGCTGCTGATGAGCCGATCGTGACAGAATGGCGCGACCTTTGGAACCGCTGCCGCATTGCTGCGGAGACGGGGCAAAGACCAGATGTGAGTGGCCTTGATAATCTGGGCTTTTCCTACCGGCTTGTACCGCCGACCCTCCACCCTGATCTCGGCCCTTTCTCCCCGTCCTTTGGGCGCTTTGTTCCAGAGCAAAGATGGGGACTGAGAAGTGGGCGTTTCGTGATCGCTGAAACCGAAATCAGTCAAGGGCCCTCAAAATTCCTGCCGAACTGTAAGATCGACCTTGCTGACGAGGCGAGCCCAATCACGAAGAACGAGGAGCTTCTCCTTGCCGAGGCATTCAGGGCGGACAGAAGCAGGTTAATCGCAACCAACAGATACGAACTTCGGGACCCGGTCGCAATTTCCACAACCACTCTTGGCCTTCGCCGAACAGAACCAACCGCGAATGGCTGCGCCGCGGTTTCGACCTTGGCGATTGCAAACTCGGAGAGCACGGAGCCTTTCCTATCTGCGTTCAATTTGGAATTCGGTTTTGACTGCGGAGGTTCGTCCTCCCGTTTCCCCTGGCCCGGGCAGTCTCCGCTGTTCCCGGGCAACTCCGAAGCTCTGGTCCACGAAATCGAACAGGTCGCGGGCACCGCCGGGACCGAGGGTCCCCTGAACGCACTTCTCCTGCGCTGCCGGCAAGAAGCGCGGGTCGTTTGTGTTTTTGGGGCCAACGATGGCGGCATCATGGGAGTAACCCAATCAGCCGACAACACATCTGCGGTCCTCTCACTGATAGTGCAGATCCCATCAGGCAATCAGCAGGTCCGCACGCTTATCGCGACTGTAGCGGCTACCATGAAGGTCTTGGCCAAGGAGGCCTCGCCCGAACAACGGCGAGATGGCTTGGCAGAGATAGATGACGCCGTGCGTGATGGAAAACAACACGTACAGGTCGAGATCGACGGCGTTTTTTGGATCCTGGAAAATAGCCCGGTGGCCATCAATGTAGGCGTGATCAGGAAGTAGGCGGCAACGCTACTTCCTGATCATCCCTTGCCGCGGGTGCGGGTGCGGTTGGGGCGGGCGTTGCGCTCCAAAAATTGGATGACATCGGCGGCGATATCACGGCCGCTGGCCTTCTCGATGCCCTCCAGGCCGGGGGAAGAATTCACCTCCAGGACAACCGGGCCGTGGCTGGAGCGCAGCATGTCGACTCCGCAAACGTTGAGGCCCATGGTGCGGGCGGCCTTGAGAGCAGTAGCGCGCTCCTCCTTGGAAATTCGCACCGCCTTGGCCGAGCCGCCGCGATGCAGGTTGGAGCGGAAATCGTCGGCAGCGCCGGTGCGCTGGATGGCGGCAACAACCCGGCCGCCGACCACAAATGCGCGGATATCGGTGCCGCTCGCCTCGCGCACGAATTCCTGTACCAGGATGTTGACGTTGGCCCCGCGAAACGCCTCGATGACCGACTTGGCCGAGCTTTCCGTTTCGCCCAAGACCACGCCAATGCCTTGGGTGCCCTCGATCAGCTTGATGATGACCGGCGCGCCGCCCACAAGCTTCAGAACCTCGGCGGTCTGCTTGGGGTCGTGCGCGAAAGCGGTATCGGGCAGGCCGATGCCGGCGCGGGCGAGCAGTTGCATGGAACGCAGTTTGTCGCGCGAGCGGCCGATCGCGACGGACTCGTTGAGCGGCCAGACGCCCATCATCTCGAACTGGCGCAAGACGGCCAGGCCATAATAGGTGACGGAGGCGCCGATCCGGGGGATCACCGCATCGAAACCCTCCAGCCGCTCGCCGTTGTAATGGAGTTCCGGGCGGTGCGAGGTGATGTTCATGTAGCAGCGCAGCGTATTGACGATGTGGATTTCGTGGCCGCGCGCCTGGGCCGCCTCGCATAGCCGTTGGTGCGAATAGAGCTTTGGATTGCGCGCCAGCATGCAGATCTTCACGGGCGGTCTCCGGAACGGCCGTGAGCGCGGCGCGGTTCGAGCGAGCGCCAGTGCGGCCGGCCGCACAGCCAGGAGCGCTGCGGGTCGACAAGGGCGCGGCCGGCCAGCGCCTCACGGCCGATCAGCATGGGTAGGTCCATCCGTTCCCGATTGGTCAGCGTGATGTCGACCGGCCAGGTCAGGCCGGCGATGGAGAGGGCGGTGCGGATCACAAAGCGCAGCTCCGTTTCGCCGTTTGAGGAACGCACCATACGGCGGTCAGAGACGGGGGCTTCGTGCCACGGCATGCTTTCCGCCTCGCCCATAACGTCAAACCGGACGCAAGCTGTGCCGTCGCGTTCATAAGGTTCGATCGAGTTGGCGTGCAGCGCGGAAGAGCGAGCCCCGGTGTCCATCTTCGCCTTGACCCGCGCAATGCCAAGCTCGGGCAGGGCGACCCATTCGCGCCAGCCGACGACCTGGATCGCCGCGCCGTCCCCCTCGGGCTCGGTGAAAGCGGCGAGTCGTCGGTCACCCTGCAGCAATATTTTCGGCGCCCGCATAATACCCTTATACTTTAATGTGTTCAACACGACAGAAGTTTATCTGGTATGTCTGGAGCCAAACATAAGTAATTGACGCCTGATTTCCGGAACCAATTGCGGTCGGGCCCGCTTTGGCCCCCGTCACCAACACATGGCAGAGAGGGCGCACATGTTTTTCCGACACCAGCATCTCCAGTACAAGGCCAAGCCGGACAAGCCGGACCCGATGTTCGCCAAGATGCTCCAGGAGCCGCTCGGCGGCCAGTGGGGCGAAATCAGCGTCATGATGACCTACCTGTTCCAGGGCTGGAACTGCCGCGGGCCGCAGAAATACCGCGACATGATCCTCGACATCGGCACCGAGGAGATCGCGCACGTAGAAATGCTCGCCACGATGATCGCGCGGCTGCTGGAAACCTCACCCGTCGAGGCGCAGGAGGATGCGGCCAAGAACTCCATGGTGGGCGCCGTCATGGGCGGCTCGCGCATTGAGGATGTCATCATGGCCGGGATGAACCCGCAGCACGCGATTGTCAGCGGCTCCGGCGCCATGCCCGCCGACAGCGTCGGCTATCCCTGGAACGCCAAATACACGATCGCCAGCGGCAACCTGCTCGCCGACTTCCGCTTCAACGTCACGGCGGAGAGCCAGGGACGGCTGCAGGTCTCACGCCTGTATAACCTGACCGACGACGCGGGTGTGAAGGATATGCTGGCGTTCATGATTGCGCGCGACACCATGCACCAGAACCAGTGGCTCGCCGCGATCGAGGAGCTGGAAGCCGACGGGCTTGACCGGACGCCGGTGCCGGCCAACTTCCCGCTGGAACTGGAGAACCGGGCGGTTGCCTACCAGTTCTGGAATTGCTCGCAGGGCACCGAAAGCTCGGAAGGGCGCTGGGCGGCGGGTCCCGCCCCGGACGGCAAAGGCCAGTTTGAATATCTCGCCGATCCGGCGCCGATGAGCACCGACGAGGGCCTTTTGGGGCAGGTGGATCCGCGCCTTTACGGGACGCCGAAGATGCCGGTGCCACCGGCCGCGACCTGAAAGTCACACAGTCCTAGGCGCGGCGACCCGGGCCGCTGCGCCGCCCGACCCGGGCCGCTGCGCCGCACAGGTTTGCCGACCACCGAGCGACATCCGGCCCGATCCCCTCAGCTTCACAATCGGCGACCGACCCCGTAAGCAAAAGCCTGCGGGCCTCCAGCGACCCGTTCGGGAGGAAGCTTTGCGGCTCAACGCACCGAGGGTCCGGCCTTGAGGGCTTTGCTGCGCGTCAGTTCCGGTGTCGATTGGATCTGCGCGATCGTCGGCCGGTCTGTTTCCTGGCTTGTGCTGGCGGCCGTCCTCGTCAGCGCCGGCAACGCGGTGATCCGAAAGGCCTTCGACATGAGTTCGAATGCCTGGCTGGAGCTGCAATGGTATCTGTTCGGGGCAGTGTTCCTGCTCGCGGCGGCCTATACGTTGCAGCGCAACGAGCACATCCGGATCGACATCGCCTCAGGGCGGTTCAGCAAACGCACCCGGGATTGGGTGGACCTCGCCTGCCACCTGCTGTTCCTCCTCCCCTTCGTCCTGCTGATGCTCTGGCTGCTGATCCCCTATGTGGGGAACTCGGTGCGCATCCAGGAAGTCTCGTCGAATGCCGGCGGGCTAATCATATGGCCGGCCAAGGCGATGATCCTCGCCGGCTTCGTGCTGCTCTTCCTGCAAGCGATTTCGGAGGTGATCAAGCGGGTCGCAGTATTGGCCGGAGCCATTGAGGAGCCCGCGCCGCAGCATCACGCACACCCGGCCGTAGAGGACCAGATCGCGCTTTCAGGCTCAAAGAACCCATGATCCAGCTCATCGCGCACAACCTCGCGCCGATCATGTTCGGGTCGCTGGTGATCTTCCTGCTGATTGGCTACCCGGTGGCATTCGCGCTCGCCGCCAACGGGCTGCTGTTCTTTTTCATCGGTGTGGAACTGGCGCCCTTTTCCGGCGGCGAGATCAACCTTTCGTGGCCGCTGCTTGGAGCGCTGCCCGACCGCATCTTCGGGGTGATGAGCAACGAGACGCTGCTGGCCATCCCGTTCTTCACCTTCATGGGGCTGATCCTGGAGCGATCAGGAATGGCCGAGGACCTGCTCGATACGGTCGGCCAGGTTTTCGGGCCGATCCGCGGCGGACTTGCCTACGCGGTGATCTTTGTTGGCGCGCTGCTGGCCGCCACCACGGGCGTGGTCGCCGCGTCGGTCATCGCCATGGGCCTGATCTCGCTGCCCATCATGCTGCGCTATGGCTACGACCGGCGCGTCGCGTCGGGAGTGATCGCCGCATCGGGCACCTTGGCGCAGATCATACCGCCGTCGCTCGTGCTGATCGTCATGGCCGACCAGCTTGGCCGGTCGGTGGGCGACATGTACGCCGGAGCGCTGATCCCGGGCCTGGTGCTGACCGGCCTGTATGTCGGCTATATCCTGCTTCTGGCCGTGATTTACCCGCGCACCGTGCCGGCCTTGCCGATTGAGGCGCGCACGCTTGGCTCCGGGGTGATCTCGCTCGTCGTCGCAGTCGCTGCCGCCGCCGCGATTACCTATGCAGCCACGATGGTCCTTGAGGGGAGGGTGGAGCGGGGCGCCGCCATCTGGGGCGCCACGATCGGGGTAGGCGCAGTGTATCTGTTCGCGCTCCTGAACAGGGCAGCGCGGCTGAACCTCCTGTCGCGGTTGGCGGAGCAGGTGGTGATCGTGCTCATCCCGCCGCTGGCTCTCATCTTCCTTGTACTTGGCACCATCTTCCTCGGCGTCGCGACGCCGACGGAGGGGGGCGCCATGGGCGCGGTAGGGGCGCTGGTGCTCGCCGCCATGAAGCGGCGCCTTTCGTTCCCGGTCGTGTCGCAGGCGCTGGAATCGACCACGCGGCTGTCCGCCTTCGTGCTGTTCATCCTGATCGGCGCGCGCGTCTTCTCGCTGACCTTCTATGGGGTGAACGGCCATATCTGGGTCGAGGAACTGCTGACCTCACTGCCGGGAGGGCAGATCGGCTTCCTGATCGTCGTCAACATCCTGGTCTTCGTGCTCGCCTTCTTCCTGGATTTCTTTGAGCTGGCCTTCATCGTGGTTCCACTGCTCGGCCCGGTGGCGGAGAACCTGGGCATCGACCTGATCTGGTTCGGCGTGCTGCTCGGCATCAACATGCAGACGAGCTTCATGCACCCGCCGTTCGGGTTCGCGTTGTTTTACCTGCGCTCGGTCGCGCCCCGCGGCTCCTATCTGGACAAGGTCACAGGCCGGCGCACTGAGGGGGTGACCACGGGGCAGATCTACTGGGGCGCCGTTCCGTTCGTGATCATCCAGATCATCATGGTTGGACTGACCATAGCCTTTCCGCAGATGGTCTTGCATTACCGTGGCGAAGCGGCGCCGGTAGACATGGAGAATTTCCGGATCGAGCTGCCCCCACTCGGCGGCTCCGGGGGCGGGGTGCAGCCGCCCCCAGGCGGGCTCACCTTGCCCGGCGCATCCGACCTTGCCGCCCCGCCGAGCTTCGGCGCCCCGGCTGCACCCGCCGAGGCACCGGCGCCAGCGCCGGCTCCTCCCCCTCCGATCGACCTCAGCCAGCCTCCGAGCTTCTCGCCCTGACGAATGCTGCCGTGACGCGGGTTTAATGCCCAGTGCTTGCGAGGTTTGATCGGCGGCGCATCAAAGCCAGCCGAGTTCAAGGCAAGCGAACAACAACAAGCCTGCGAACAGAGCGATCCACAGTTCCGGCGGGATGCGCGTTTCCCGGGACATCGGCGGATACTGACGCTCGACAGACAACACGGCAAGGCAAGCCCGCCGCGATGGAAAAGCGCCCCGGATCGCCCCGGGCTCTTCGCCGCGGCAAACGCCAGCCTAGAGCTTTCCTGCCCGCTGCAACGTCATCATGAAGGTGTCGGCTGTGTATTCGGAGACCTGGAACCACAGGTAGGAGTCGTTGCGATAAGCGGTCATCGAATCGTAGACTGCCTTGAACTCGGCATTGGCGGCGGTCAGCTCCCCATAGGTCTGCTGGGCCGCGTCGAAGCAGGCCTGCATGATCTCGGGATTGAACGGCCTGAGCTGCGCGCCGCCGGCGACCAGGTCCTTGATCGCCTGCGGGTTGAGCTTGTCGTATTTGGCCTGCATGTCGACATTGGCTGCCTGGGCGGCGGCGGTGATGACCGCTTTGTAGGCCGGCGGCAGCGGCTCCCAATGCGCGGTGTTGATCAGGAAATGCAGCATGGCGCCGCCTTCCCAGAATGCCGGGTAGTAGTAATACGGTGCCACCTTCACGAAGCCGAGCTTCTGGTCGTCGTAGGGGCCGACGAATTCGGTCGCGTCGATGGTGCCTTTCTCGAGCGCCGAATAGATGTCCCCGGCGGCGATCTGCTGCGGCACCACGCCGACTTTCGCCAAAACGGCGCCCGCTAGTCCCGCGATGCGGAACTTGAGGCCGTTCAGGTCGGCCAGCGTGTTGATCTCCTTGCGGAACCAGCCGCCCATCTGGGCGCCGGTGTTGCCGCCGGGCAGTCCGTACATGTTGTGCTTGGCGAAGAACCCGTTCATCAGGTCCATGCCGCCGCCGTGGTACATCCAGGCATTCTGCATCCGGCTGTTGAGGCCGAAGGGGATTGCCGTGCCGAGCGCGAAGGTCGGGTCCTTGCCCCAGGAATAATAAGTGGCCGTATGGCCCATCTCGACGGTGTTGGCCGAGACCGCATCAAGGGTGGCCGGGCCGCCGGGGACGATCTCTCCGGCCGCGAAGGTCTGGATTTGGAAGCGGCCATCGGTCGCCTCGGAAACATAGCGGGCGAACAGGTCGGCCGTGCCGAACAGGGTGTCGAGGGACTTGGGGAAGCCGGAGGCCAGCCGCCACCTCAGTTCGGGCGCGGTCTGCGCGATGGCCGGCATGGCCAGGGCGGACCCGGCAAGGCCAAGGCCGGCGGCTTTAAGGATGTCACGACGTTTCATAGATTTGTCCTCCCTTGGTCTTCTGTTGTTCAAATCGGTAGCCGGGTCGGGTTGATGCGGCAACCGCGCAACTAGGTCGCGCGGCGGGGCTGTCCAACTCCCCGAGGGTAGGGCAGCAGCGTTTGCGTCTCGACGCTCTCGCGCGCACGATATACGACGAAGCTGGGCGGTCCCTTGACGGACCGATACATAGGGATGGGGAAACAATGAGGACAGTTCTATACAGCGTGGCGACAGCCGTTGCTCTGCTCAGCGCGACGGGCGCTGCTGCCGAGCCCAAGACAGTGGCCATAACGGCTATCGTGGAGCATCCGGCCCTCGACGCGGTGCGCGACGGCGTGAAGAAAGGGCTGGCCGATCTCGGTCATGTGGAAGGCACGGACGTGACCTTTACGTACGAGAGCGCCCAGGGCAACCCGGCCACGGCCGCACAGATCGCCCGCCAGCTGGTCGGCGACGCTCCAGCCGTGATCGTGGCCATTTCGACGCCCTCGGCGCAGGCCGTAGTCGCCGCGACCAAGGATATTCCGGTTGTCTTCTCCGCGGTCACAGACCCGGTCGCGTCGGGGCTTGTCGCCTCGGTAGACCAGCCCGGCGCCAACGTGACCGGGGTGTCCGACATGGCGCCGGTCGGCGATCACCTGCTGCTTATCCGCGAGATCACGCCGGACGTGAAGCGTCTCGGGGTGCCCTATAATCCCGGCGAGTCGAATTCGGTTTCGACCATTGCCGCGCTGAAGACCGCCGCCCAGGCAGCGGGCGTCGAGATCGTCGAGGCGACGGCCACCAAATCGGCGGACGTGCAGGCCGCCACTCGCTCGTTGGTCGGAAAAGTCGACGCCATTTACATTCCGACCGACAACACAATCGTTTCGGCGCTGGAGTCAGCGATCGGCGTCGCCGCGGAAGCCAAGCTGCCGCTGTATGCCGGCGATGTGGACAGTGTCGGCCGCGGGGCGCTCGCCGCGGTGGGATTCAACTATGCCGATGTGGGCATCCAGACCGCGGCATTGGTGGACCGGGTGCTGAAGGGCGAGGCTCCCAGCGCAATCCCCGTCACCTTCGCGGCCGGAAGCGACCTTCAGGTCAACAAGAAGGCAGCCGCAGCGATCGGCCTCACTATCCCGCAGGCGGTTCTCGACCGGGCAACCAGGGTCATCGAGTGATCTGACACGAGCGCTGCTGGGCCAGAATCGGCGCACAAAAAGCCGCGCAATGTCCAGCTTCGCCTTCTTCGGGGCAGTCGAGCTCGGCCTCGTCTACGCCTTTGTGGCGATGGGGGTATACCTTTCGTTCCGGGTGCTGGACTTTCCCGACCTGACGGTGGACGGCTCGTTCCCGCTGGGGGCGGCCGTGGCCGCAGTCTCGATGATTGGCGGCTGGGATCCGTGGGCGGCAACCGGCTTCGCCTGCATAGCCGGCGCGCTGGCCGGCTATGCAACTGCTTTCGTCAGCGTCCGCTTCGGTATCCTACACCTGCTTGCCTCCATCCTGACGATGATCGCGCTGTTCTCGATCAACCTGCGGATCATGGGGCGGCCGAACGTAGCGGTACTCAACCAGGAAACGGTCATCACGCCCTTCTACGGTCTGGGCACCGCCGATTACCTGGTGCGCCCGGCCTTCCTGCTCGTCCTTGTGCTGGTCGGTGCGCTGGTGTTGTCCGCCTTCCTGAAGAGCGACCGCGGACTGGCGATGCGGGCGACCGGAGCCAATCCGCGGATGGCGCGGGCGCAGGGCGTGCGGGTGGGCGTGAACATCATGGCCGGCGTGGCGCTGTCGAATGCGCTGGTGGCGCTGGCTGGCGCGCTATTTGCGCAGACCAACGGCTTTGCCGACGTCACTTCGGGGCTCGGCACGATCGTCGTTGGTCTTGCGGCGGTTATCATCGGCGAAACCCTGCTGCCCCGCGGCGGCATCTTCGTCGCGGTGCTCGGATGCGTGCTCGGCTCCGTGCTCTACCGGCTGGCGGTGCAGTTCGCGCTCAACCTGGATGTCCTTGGCCTCACCGCCTCTGACCTCAACCTCGCCACCGCCCTGCTGGTCCTGGTCACGTTGATCCTGCCCCGGTTCCGGCGGATGGGACGAGCAGCCGCGTGATCCAGGTCGAGAACCTCTCAGTGTCCTTCAACAAGGGAACGGCGCTGGAGCGGCGCGCCGTCAAGAGCCTGTCGCTGAGTGTGGCGAGCGGCGAGTTCTGCACCATCATCGGGTCGAATGGCGCCGGCAAGTCGACCCTGCTTTCGGCAATTGCAGGGGACGTATCATCCGAGACCGGCCGCATCATCCTTTCGGGGCGCGACGTGACACGGATGCCGGCGAACCGGCGGGCGAAGCTGGTGGCGCGGGTTTTTCAGGATCCGCTAGCCGGCAGCTGCGGGCAACTCAGCATCGGCGAGAACCTGGCGCTCGCCACGAGTCGCGGCCGGTTGCGTGGCTTTCGCCCGGCGCTGGGCCGCAAGCGCGTGCGCTTCCTGTATGAACGGGTGGCGGAACTCGGGCTTGGACTGGAGGATCGCCTCGGTCAGCCGATGGCATCGCTGTCGGGCGGCCAGCGGCAGGCGCTGGCGCTGGTCATGGCAACGCTGGCGCCCTCGTCGATCGTCCTGCTCGACGAGCACACGGCGGCGCTCGACCCGGCCAATGCGGAATTCGTGCTTGGCCTTACCAAGACGCTTGCTGTGCGCTTCGGGCTGACCGTGCTGATGGTGACCCACTCCATGCGTCAGGCACTCGATCTGGGGACCCGCACCATCATGCTGCATGAGGGGGAGATCATCTTCGAGGTTCGCGACCCGGAACGCCGTGAGCTGACGATCGAGGACCTGATCGCCAGGTTCCGTCGCGTCCGCGGCGAGGAACTCGCGGAAGACCGCCTGCTGGTCGGATAATCTGAGGGCAAACGCGCTGCCTGGCCACGCGTCCGATGACCGGAGTGGAACCCGCTGCGGCTTTGCTCGAACCTCTTGCGCCAAACCGCTCTTGGTCCCACCTCAATCCGATGAAACTGGTCCTGGCGATCCTGGCTACCCTGGCTACCCTCGCGGCGGCTCCATGCTTGGCGGTTGCAACCGCAGCCGCACATGATGAGATCCTGGCCTGCCGACAGGCCCAATCCGAATGCGAAAAGTTGAAACTGCAGACTGAGGTTCCGTCGATTCAGGACCAGATCAGGGAACGTCGCGAGAGGGGAATGGGATTCCGAGCTGAAAGGCTTCGGACTCCGTGTCGAAACCAGCGGGACCAAAACGTATCTAGTTCGCTACCGGGTTAAGGGTGGCGGAGCCAAATCCCCCAAACGGTTCGTGACCATCGGGCGCCATGGTGTTCTGACGCCTGAGCAGGCTAGGGACCGCGCCCGGGAGTTACTGGGTGCGGTCGCCAGCGGGGAGGACCCGGCGCAAGCGCGCGCGGTCGCAAAGTCCCGTCCGACCGTCGAATCTCTCTTCTTGGATTTCATGTCGCTGCACGTCGAGCCCAAGCTGAAAGGGAACACCGCTCTGGCTTACCGCTCGATGCTGACTCGCTACGTGCTTCCGGAATGGGGGAGCCGAACCGCTGAGGACTTGGCCAAGGTTGACGTGATGAAGCTCCACGCCAAGCTGCAGGGCAACAAGTTCGTTGCTAACCGCGTCCTGAATCATCTCAGCGCGATGTTCTCGTGGGCGGCCGGCCATGCCTTCGTTCCGGAACACTGTAATCCGACGATTGGATCGAACGCTACACGGAGCTGAAGCGGGAACGCTTCCTGAGCGTCCCTGAATTGGACCGCCTCGGGGTCGCGATCCGAGAGGCTGAGACCATCGGCATCCTCTGGGAGGTGGATGAAAGCGCGCCTAAAGCGAAGCACACCCCGAAATCCGGCAAGCGGCAAACGCCCATTTCGCCGCAAGCCGCGGCAGCCCTCCGGCTCCTCCTGTTCACCGGCGCTCGGCTGCGCGAGATCCTGCACCTGAAATGGCAGCACGTCGATTTCGAGCGCGCGGCACTGTTTCTCCCGGACAGCAAGACGGGCAAGAAAACGATCTATCTGAACGGTCCGGCACTAGCCGTGCTGGAGAGCCTGCCCCGAGTGAGCAGCTGCGTGTTCCCAGGGGAGGCGCGCGCGAAGGCTAGTCGCACGGCAGAAGAACAGCCCCGTTGGGACCTGAAGCGGCCGTGGGAGGGCATTCGCCGCATGGCCGGCCTACAGGATGTTCGACTCCACGATTTGCGCCATACGCACGCCAGCTTTGGGGTTGGAGGAGGCCTGGGTCTTCCTATCATCGTCAAGCTCTTGGGGCATACTCCGATACGTACGACAGAGCGCTACAGCCACCTCGATGCCGACCCGATCCGACGCGCCTCCGAGAGCATTGGGAAGCGGATTCAGGAGGCGATGGGGGAGGGAGCCGAGCAGAGCGGCGAGCTCCTACAGATGCGGAACGGAAGCGGTGTTAAATGAGCCTCATTTCGCATCGAGCGAGCGGAAGTGGGACGGGCTAGTTTGCCACGCCATTCCTGCTCAGCAGCGCCGAACGTGGATCGTGCCGCCCGAGTTAGCGTTCATCGATCGTCCGCTGGCCATCGATGCGGAGATTCGGGCACTCGCGGCAAAGCACGTTTCACCTCGTCTAGCTCCTAGATGGCCGACCGAAAACGCGGCCCTCGAAGCTGGACGCCAAATCCTACGCGTTGCCATCGAGGACGCCGCCGATCAACACCGCCCGGAGGACTTCGCTCAGCATTCATGGACTAGACGACAGGCTATCGCACAGCCAATTGGAACACCTCGGCGGCATGAAGGTGAGCCGGACAAACGGATATTTGTCGAGAGGCTTGGTGAAGGCTGGCTAGCTCTGACCGGAACGTTGCCAGGGTCAAATCCGGCCCCGGAAAGAAACCCTTTCCTGCGGTTCCTTTCCGCTGGATGGCTGGATGCAGGGCAAACTGACCCCATGCCATCAAGTCGCGCCACGCAGTGGACTCGCGCGGCCTTGAGTCAGAAAGACTTACAATGGATTGCAGACCACGGGCCGAGCTGGCTGTGGGTGGTAAGACAGACCGGCAGTTGAAATAGTTCTGGTCTGTATCTCCCGCTTGGGAGTGCAGGTATTCCAAATGCCCTCGTGAACCGGTGATTTCCGCCGGTAGCAACAGCACTCACGAGCTGCAATGGACTCTCACTCCGGAAACTCAACACGGCCGAAGCCGCCAATTACCTTGGCGTCGGCAAAAGCTGGCTCGACAAGCTCCGATTGATCGGCGGCGGGCCCAAATACATCTCCTACGGTCGCCGCGTTGTTTATGATCCGCGCGACTCGGACGAGTTCGCAAACCAGCGGAAACGCACCAGCACGTCGGAGGTGAGCCATGCTCTAGCCTCTTGAAAGGCGAAACGTCCCGGCTGGTCCCCGGGGCGCTCGGAAGATTGATCTAGCTGGCTGGCCGATCGCTTGTTCTCCGAGTGGCTGCGCACGCGTGCCGAGCACGGCGATCCTGCCGAGAGAGACCGTTTCGAGGACGAAGACTACGGCGTCGAAAACATGGATCGGGAGGTCGAGCTTGCGCGCCGGATCACCAGCACACCAGCGCCCTTAGCCTGGATGATCTGGCAGAAGTTGGGAGGTTCTGGAGCACTACCTATCCAGCGACGGGAAGGGACCAATTGGACCGACACCCGCGAGCTAGTAATGCTTGCTGGCATCAAGGCTGATCTGATCCGCTCTGGGATCGGCGCGAATGGAGCCGGATCATGATCCGGCCCCCCTGATCTTGCAAGCTTCTCCGTCCGGCACTCTTGACGATACCCGCCCCTCCTCAAGCGCTAGACTACTGGCACGGGGTGAGCAGCTTCCACTGCAGTTGGTGATCGAGGATCATTTGCCCGGTATCGGGCTGAACGGGGTTAGGGTCGAGCACAGCACCCCCAGCGCTTGGCTGAGCGGGGGTGCTGAGGGAAGGTGTCGGATAACCTGGGTCACCCTTGCATCTCATTACGAACTTTTCGCATTTTCTCGTCTTTACAGACCATAAGGCAACTCTTGTCGATCTTGCCCGCCGCGTGTGCGGAGGCGGCAAGGCCAATCAGCACTGGAATGAGCAGAACGGACTTCATGATCAACCTCCCGCGACAGTCTCTACAACGAAAAACAGCCGTCGCTACTGCTTCTTCAGAACTCCGCCAGTTGCCGGAGCGCCAGGGCGGGGCCTCTTAAGGGGCCGGCGTGGGCCGGCATCCAACACGGCGCCGCCCGCCGGCAATCCTCCGGCACCCACTCTTTTGGCCTGAGATGCCCAATCACCGACGCACTTGTTGTAATCCGCATCGCAGTTGTCTGTGCAGAGACCAGTAAGGGCCGGGTACTCATTCCCGGGGTCATTTGAATAGCAGGTCTGGGCACAGACGTTTAATATGGCAGCACAAATTTGATCGACTGCGGGCTCGATTGCATCATCCGCACCCACGGCAGGCGCTGGCACCAATCCTGGCGACAAGATGAGCACGGACGCTGTAGCCAAAATAAATTAATTCTCATGGCAAACTCCTTTTGGATCGTTCACCAGGGAGCGAGCGTTGCTTCCCTTGCGTGAAGCGCACGTTGACGAGCAGCAGCAGCCAAGTTCAGTCGCGATGATGTGTTGCTCTCCTTCACTATCCTTAGCAATGGGGTCAGCAATCAGCCTCAACCCGTCCGGCTTGAGAGAGGCGTGCCTTGCAGGATTAGGGTCACGGGCCGAATACCGATCTGGAGAACGAAGCGGATGGCTCAGAGGCGTCGCTGGGCTGGACCGCCAGCATCAAGCAGATCGGCTTTGGTTGGAGCGGCCGCCCTGACAGCCTGGACGATCAGGAGGCCGAGCATGACGGCCGGGAGCCGGATGAGGATCGTGAGAGCGTAAGCACTGACGATAACGGCATTGCCGACTACGAAGGTGCTTGCGAGCAGGGTTTCCCCGGGATGCGAAGCTGGTTTGATCACGTCGCGTAACTGCGGGAACCGCTGGCCAAGATCATCGTTGATAAGAACGCATTGTAAAAGCACCTCCGCAGCCCCGCCTTAACCGGCGGGGCTTTTTCTTGCTCGTTGGCGCGATGGCCGTACGGCGGCGGCAAGGAGGGCCTACTTTATATGATCTTAGTTAGGATTATGATTATATTCAACAAAAGTTGTGCTTGAACAGTTAACTTGTGCACTAACAACCGGGCGTTTTCGGTCCCATCGTATCTATCTTGACGAAACAGATAACGCTAGCGATAGTGATCCTATCCGACCGGCTTGGCTGGAAGGCGTGCGGCATGGCTCCACCTAATTTGATTTGAGTAATAGTCGCCCCGGCTTTCCGCGTTCGTGACCGCGCGATGCCGCGTAGATCGCGACCTGGCGAAGATGGCAGGACAGTGGTGCAGGTTCAAGTCGCTGCTTGCAATAGTTGTTAAGTCATTGCCTGATAAGGTTAGCTGTCTCGAAAAAGGCCATGTGGCGTTTACTTGCAAGGAGCTGCGGCATTAGGCGGAAACGCCTAGCGACAGGTCAGCACTTGCGCGGCTTTAGTGCGCGTTTCGCGGCGCCAACTAGGCGCGCTTCGAAGTTGGCAGGTCGAAAGAACGAGGGGGAACGTTCATGGCCCTTACCATCCCTAACACCTCCACACCTCTACGGGGCTGGGGCAACCGCATCATCAACTTCGGCATTTACCGGTGGCTGGGATTGGTCACCGTATCGCCGGTTATCGGCCGCTGGTGGCAGTTGCGCAGGACTAGACGCGCGTTGATGGAGCTTTCGGCTTGGCAGCGGGCCGACTGCGGTATCGAACGTCCAGACATTCCTTGCACCTGTGACTTAGAGAAGGCCGCGCGCCGCGACTTAGCCAATGGCGTGCACAACTACCGGTGCTAACCCTTAGCCTGGGCTGACGCCGCCGGACTGCCGAACGAGAGCAGATTCGTTTCAGCTCGCATCGTAGTCAGCATCTGCGACGTTCCCGCTTTCACACCGCGTGCTGTCAGAGCGGATCACCGGCGGGTAGATCCCGGGCGCTGCTCGCGACCGGGCGGAAAAGCACGGGCGCAGAAGGCACGTCGGCGGAAAAGTGCAGAGTGAACAGGAGTTGCTGCGCTTCGTCGGTGACGTGTAGCCGCCACGGATTACCGTTTTTCCAATATTTGCCGTCGAGGTCCTTCAGGATTTCCCCGCTTAATGTAACGGCCGCTGCTTGAGCGGCCTTGAGGTCAGCAAGCTGTGCCGTCGCCATCGGCAGAGAACATCCCGTCATCGACGTGAAAGAAGAACCGGGGCATGGGCCGGAAAGCCCTAAGCCGCCGAACCGTTTCTATGTCGATTGCACCACTGTTCCGCCCAGCCTTGCCGAGCTTGCGTCGCAGTGCTTCAATCAGGCGCCAGTGATCTCCCGCATCAGTTGGCGGGTGGCCCCGGCTAAGTCCCCTTCCAAGGACGCCGGGCCGCTTCTCCAGCTCGTTCACCAGCCAGCCTGCCCGGGAGTGCTTTCAAGCACGTGCCCACTGAGGGATAGGTCCGTGATATCCTTCGCCGGATCTGTAATTTGAAGCTGGCCGGATGGGGTGCTAGCCTCTCTCAAAACGAGAAGAAGAATGCACGACCACCCGCTCATCCGAAATCTCGCGCTTCACGACCACCTTTCGGAGGAGGAAAATCCGCGCCCTCCTCGATGCTCTGGAGTCGGAAAGGGAGATCGGCGCCGGGGAAGATTTGGTCCGCGAAGGTGACCGGCCAAGGCATAACATTGCGCTGATCGAGGGATTTGCGGCCCGCTACTAGGTTCAGATCAATGGCGACAGGCAGATCTTTGAGGCGTGGCGTTATATTAAGTCCGATGGGTTTCCGCCATCTGGCGGCCCGTCTCGGTCGGTACCAGTTGAGAGCCCTCGACAACAGCGAGGCCCGAACTGATCAGCTGTTCGGCTATTACATCGTTGAAGTTTGCCAGAGAGCCGCGGTCCGCGGCTCGCACGAGCATGTTGTATGCGTCCTTCGTGCCGGGGAAGTGCGGCTTCGTTCTGTCGTAGGGTCGTCTCACTCGCGGCTCCATAGCCAGTGCAACTAATCCCGCCATTGCTACTAAAAATGCGGCCGTGCCTCAGTGTCCTTTGATCCGCAACGGGTGCAGCTGAATCGACCTCCTAGACTCGGCACGGGCGCCGACAGTGACGGAGGGCGCTCTTTTGCCGGGTCGAAGGGCAACGCTCAGGGGGTTCGGAAGTACTATCGCTGCTTCGGATCTCGCCATAGGCCTCACCTAGATTCTAGCGCGACCTTCACAACAGCTGCTCCTTCGGCGCGCGCGCTTATCATATTAATGGTAGCGCGGCCGTTGAACCTTGCTTTCTAGCCGGCGGTTCGTGTGTGCCCTGAGCAGTTCGTCAATAGTTACAGTAATTGAGGGCACATGCTGATGGTGTGCCCAAAGCGCCGCCAGATCCTCACGCATATCATCGATTAGATCCGGGTATTCGGCCAAGAGGCGGTCGGCACTCACCATTAAGCGATCCGCGTCATCTGTGCCCTGAACGACAGACTCTGCCTGCACCTCGAAGTAGAGAAGGTGAAGCAGCTTTCTTGCCGCAATTGGAATCTGCCGGGACATGGACTGCCTCCGCACACTGTAAGATTCTGCTTTTTTCCGACAAAATGGTAGCTTCCGAGAAGCCTGCCGACTCGGAGGCGCGGCTTCTGCCACGCCTCCCGTCTTAAGTTCGTTCTAGTTCTGGCCGGAGATGGTCCGCTCTGTGAAGTAGTTGACATTACGGGTCCCGCTACGCTCCATAGCAACGACATTGGACAGAGGAACATTGACGCCATACCCAGTGGCGACTGCTCGCCGGCTCAGGGTTGTGTCGTCATTCAGGTTCACAGTGTTTTCTCCGTAAGAAAACTGGCTTGGGGCCGCCGCAAATCCAGCGGAGCTGGACATCACAACTACGGCTGCGGCTGCGAAAATTCGAGTGGTGTTTGTCATTAACTCTCTCCTGATTTCCAATCCCCTATCCGGGGCACAAAGAGAGTTACGGGCCGGGCCCCCATTTAGTTTTCGTCGTGTGATCACCAGTCTGTGAGCGGCAAACTTTTACCGCTAGCGGTAGGAGTTCGGTCGCGCTGCCGTCTCCTTCGATCTGCAACGTGTTGCATCGAAATCGGCGGTCGCCGCTACGTTTGACAGTGAACCTCCAGCTTCATGCCGTCCCGGATCAAGGCGCCGATGGTAACGGGAGGCGGGCGCTTTGTCGGGTCAAATGGCAACGCTCAGGGCTTTCGGAAATACTGCCGCTGGTTCGGCATATCCTCCAGCCCGATCACGCTCACGATTGCATTGCTTGGTCCGGCAGGGACAAGGGAGCAACCCAGGCCTGTTCGGCCGCCTGGGGTTTGGTTTCTGCCTCGATGACCTCCGGCTCGCCAATCGGGCGCCTCGATGCCGGGTCATAGCGGGTCACGAAGCAGATCATCCGCGGAGCTTAGCACTTCCAGGCTAGGCCAGGTGAACCCGTGATCTAAGGCGAGGGCCACCAGCGGATCACCCGGCATCCGCAGCCCAATCACATCTTCGTGGGCACCGTATGGTCACCACAGCTGGGCAGAGACTTCAACGGGTCAGGCTGCTCTGGCCAGAAACCAATTGTCGCAACGGTTTAGGATGGTGGAGCCGAGCGGGATCGAACCGCTGACCTCGTGAATGCCATTCACGCGCTCTCCCAACTGAGCTACGGCCCCATGCTTCGGGACGCTGCCCGGCGGCGCGTTTACCTATGCGCCGCCGGGAGCAAATGCAAGCCCGTCGATCCGGGCAGCCGGCGCGGCGTTAAACCTCGTCCTCGTCCTCGGCGTCGACATCAAGAAGGCCGGCGACGTCGTCGCCTTCCTCCTCTTCCTCTTCCAGGAACGGATCCGCTTCGTCGGGCTCGACTTCGGCTTCCACGTCGATTGTCTCAACGTCGGGGACGGCTTCCTCGTCAACATCCAGGGCAGGATCGCCGACCGGATCCTCCGCGTCCTCCTCGACGTCCTCCAGCGAGACGAGCTCGTCGTCACGCTCGACCAGTTCCTCCGTCTCGTCCTCGACCACGGCCGCGGTGGCGACGGGCGCTACGGCCCGCAACGGTGCGGCTCGTTCGCGCGCAATCTCGAACACCGTGCCGCAATTGGGGCAGGTGATGGGGTTCTTTTGAAGATCGTAGTATTTCGTGCCGCAGGACGGGCAAACCCGCTTCGTCCCGAGTTCCGGTTTGGCCACGGTGCGTCGCTCATGTTTGGTGAAGCGCGTTCCCTAGCTAGCGGCTTGCCACCTTGTCAAACAGCTTTTCCGAGGGGTCCGCCGCGTGACCTTGCCCAAGCCCTGTGCTACGCACCGCCGCCGTCCAAATCACGCGGCTAAGCTTTTAGAAATCCGCACCATGACGCCCAATGCACCGGCCCGACCTTTGAGCGCGCTTCCTTCGGCGGGATTGCGCGGCCGCATCACCGTGCCGGGCGACAAATCGATTTCGCACCGCTCGCTGATGCTTGGCGCATTAGCGATCGGGGAAACGACGATCTCCGGCCTGCTTGAGTCGGAAGATGTCCTGGCCACCGCTGCCGCCATGCAAGCCTTTGGTGCGACCGCGGAGCGCGGCGCCGATGGAACCTGGCGCGTGCACGGGTTGGGAACGGGCGGGCTGCTCGAACCGGAAGGTCCAATCGACTTCGGCAACGCGGGGACCGGCGTGCGGCTGACGATGGGCATTGCCGGAGCCCATCCTTTTGCCAGCACCTTCACCGGCGACGCGTCGCTGTCCCGCCGCCCCATGGGCCGCGTCCTTGAACCGTTGCGGGAAATGGGCGCCGAGGTGATTGCCCGGTCCGGCGACCGGCTGCCGCTCACCATCCGCGGGGCGGACCCGATGGCCCCGATCACCTATCGTGTGCCGGTTCCCTCCGCCCAGGTGAAGTCCGCCGTCCTGCTGGCTGGCCTGAGCATCGAAGGCATCACCACGGTGATCGAGCCGGTCGCCACCCGCGACCATACCGAACGCATGCTGGCCGGGTTTGGCGCCGACATTTCCACCGAGCCCGACGGCTCCGGCGGAACGGTCATCCGGCTGGTCGGCCGCCCGGACCTGAAGCCGCAGGCGATCACCGTCCCTGCCGATCCGAGCTCGGCCGCCTTTCTGCTGGTCGCCGCGCTCATCGTCGAGGACTCCGACCTCACCGTCCAGAACGTGCTGCTCAACCCAGCCCGCACCGGCCTGCTCGCCACGCTTCGCGAAATGGGCGCCGACCTGGTGGTGGAAAACGAGCGGCTGTCCGGCGGGGAGCGGATCGGCGACATCCGCGCCCGCGCGTCACGGCTGCGCGGAGTGACCGTGCCGGCTGAGCGTGCGCCCTCCATGATCGACGAATATCCCGTCCTGGCGGTCGCCGCATCGTTTGCGGATGGCGACACCGTCATGAACGGGCTTGAGGAGTTGCGCGTCAAGGAGTCCGATCGGCTCGCAGCGGTGGCCCGCGGCCTGCAAACAAACGGCGTGTCCTGCGGTGAAGCCGAGGCGAGCCTGACGGTGCGCGGCGGCCGCGTTGCCGGCGGCGGTCGCGTCGCGACGCATCTCGACCACCGCATCGCCATGAGTTTCCTGGTGATGGGGATGGCGGCGGAAAACCCGGTGGAGGTCGATGACGCCGCGACGATCGCCACGTCCTTTCCGAGCTTTGTCGACCTTTTCACCGGATTGGGTGCGAGGTTCTCCGCCCTGGAGCATGCTGCGTGAGTCGCGGGCCCATTCTTGTCGCCATCGATGGCCCTGCGGCAAGCGGCAAAGGCACCTTGGCGCGGCGGTTAGCTGCCCATTTCGGGCTTCGTCACCTCGACACCGGATTGACCTACCGGGCTGTTGCAGACGCGCTCCTGCGGAAGGGGGCCGACCTTGGTGACGAGGGCAGGGCGCTCGCCGCCGTTGCGGGTGAAATCGACTTCGCCAGGCTCGACCGGGTCCGGCTGTCGGGTCATGGCATAGGCGAAGCGGCCTCGCGCGTGGCGATCATGCCGGCCTTGCGCCGCGCTCTGGTGGAGAAGCAACGGGCTTTCGCATCCGAAATGCCGGGAGCGGTGCTCGATGGTCGCGATATCGGCACCGTGGTGCTGCCGAACGCGGCAGCAAAGCTATACGTGACGGCCTCGCCGGAAGCTCGCGCCCGGCGTCGCACACTTGAACTGCGCGGGCAGGGTGCCGACATCCCGGAAAGCAATATCCTCGGCGATATCAGGAAAAGGGACGCCCGCGACACAGGGCGAAGCGACTCACCCCTGCGGCCCGCCTCCGACGCTTACTTGCTCGACACCACGGATTTGGATATAGAAGCCGCGTTCCGTGCGGCCGTCGATTATGTCAGCGGCAGGATAGCGACCTGATCGCGGGTGCCCCTCTCCAGGCGTGCCCCGCTTGTCGTTTGGACCGACGCGTCGCCGGATTTGAATACCGCCTCGGCCTTCGCGAAGTGCCGGCCTGCTCGGAAGAGCGGGAAGACCAGGGCGGCAAGGTGCAACACGAGCCAACCGGCACTGGGCCTGGGCGGATAGTCCGGGCCGATCAGGAGTTTCAATGCAAGTAGCGCAAGCGCAACCAAGTCGGGAGGATTTCGGCGCCCTCCTCATGGAATCATTCGCCAGCCACGACGTTGCCGAAGGCACGGTGGTGAAGGGGCGGGTAGTAGCCATTGAAAAGGATGTCGCCGTCATCGATGTCGGCCTGAAGGTCGAAGGCCGGGTTCCGCTCAAGGAATTCGGCGTGCGGGGCAAGGACGGCGTCCTCAATCCCGGGGACGAAGTGGAAGTGTACCTGGAGCGCGTCGAGAATGCGCTCGGCGAGGCGATGCTGTCTCGCGAAAAGGCTCGCCGCGAGGAGAGCTGGGTCCGGCTCGAAGAAATGTTCGAGCGCAACGAGACCGTCACCGGCCAGATCTTCAACCAGGTGAAGGGCGGCTTCACCGTCGACCTCGACGGCGCCGTGGCCTTCCTGCCGCGCTCCCAGGTGGACGTGCGCCCGGTCCGCGATGTCGGCCCGCTGATGCAGAGCCCGCAGCCCTTCCGCATCCTGAAGATGGACAAGCGCCGCGGCAACATCGTCGTGTCGCGCCGGTCGGTCCTGGAAGACACGCTGGCCGAGCAGCGCTCGGAGCTGGTCGGACGCTTGAGCGAGGGCCAGATCCTCGACGGCGTGGTGAAGAACATCACCGAATACGGCGCCTTCGTGGACCTCGGCGGCATCGACGGCCTGCTGCATGTCACCGACATGGCCTGGAGGCGCGTCAATCACCCGTCCGAGATCCTCAACATCGGCGAAACGGTGCGCGTGCAGATCGTCCGGATCAACCCGGAGACCTACCGCATCTCGCTCGGCATGAAGCAGCTTGAGTCCGATCCGTGGGAAGGCATTGAAGCCAAATACCCGATCGGCGCCCGCTTCACCGGCCGGGTGACCAACATCACCGACTACGGCGCCTTCGTGGAGCTGGAGCCGGGGATCGAGGGGCTGATCCACGTCTCCGAGATGAGCTGGACTAAGAAGAACGTCCATCCGGGCAAGATCGTCTCCACCTCCCAGGAGGTCGAGGTCGTTGTGCTGGAGGTGGATGCCTCCAAGCGCCGCGTCTCGCTCGGCCTCAAGCAGGCGGTGCGCAATCCGTGGGAAGAGTTCGCCGAGAAGCACCCGGTTGGCTCCGTCGTGGAAGGCGAGGTCAAGAACAAGACCGAGTTCGGCCTGTTCCTCGGCCTGGAGAACGACGTGGACGGCATGGTCCACCTCTCCGACCTCGACTGGAACCGCCAGGGCGAGGAAGCCATGGAGGACTACAAGAAGGGCGAGATCGTCAAAGCGCAGGTGCTCGACGTCGATGTCGAGAAGGAGCGCATCTCGCTCGGCATCAAGCAGGTGGCCGGCGGCGATCCGTTCGGCGAAGCCGCAGCTGGCGTCAAGAAGGGCGCCATCGTCACCGGCGAGGTCGTCTCGGTCTCCGATTCCGGGGTCGAGGTGAAGCTTGCCGACACCGACCTGACCGGCTTCATCCGCCGCGCCGAACTCTCCCGCGACCGTTCCGAGCAGCGGCCGGAGCGTTTCGCGGCCGGTGAGAAGGTCGATGCGCGCGTCACCAACATCGACAAGAAGACGCGCCGCATCGCGCTGTCCATCAAGGCGCTGGAGATCGCCGAGGAGAAGGAGGCGGTGGCCCAGTTCGGCTCCACCGATTCCGGCGCTTCGCTCGGCGAAATCCTCGGCGCCGCGCTGAAGAAGCAGCAGGGCGGCGCCAGCCAGCCCGCCACGCAGGACGATGACGACGAATAGTCATCGAGACTCCTGACCGAGACCGGAGGCCCGCGGCGATTCCGCGGGCCTTTCGTAGGCGTCGGCCACTGCCTTGCGCTTCGGCTCGAGGGCGCCCATATACCTTTCGCCGACTAGGATTTTGGTCAGGCATTCGGCTCCCCCGGATTGTGGCTTCAGGCCGCGAGGGCAGGGCCGGTGATCCTTCCCCAAGAAAGAGTTTGGTTTTAGAGGCCGCCCCGTCGGGCGGCGATTTGCGTATGGAAGAAAGAAGATGAAGAACGACAACAGAACCGCGGCGGCACGGCTGACCACGGCAAGCCGTCCGGCCCAGCCGGCACGGGCGGAAGCACGGCGTTTGCCGGACTGCCTGGCGAACCTCGCCGGCCCCAGCATGCTAAGGGCGCGTGGCAAGATCGAGCCGAACGCGTTTACCCGCGCGGAAATGCGCGACATCGTGCTCGAAATGATCGGCTAGCCGACACCGAAGCCCTCTCATCCGAGAGGGCTTTTTGGTTTGGGCCACAACGCGCCCAAATAGATCAGCGTCACATCGGCCTCGGCGGCGAGGCGCACGCGCACGTCGGGCATGCGCACCCCCGTTTGCCTGCGCCACTGAGTTCAGCACCGGCGCGGCGGGTTGTCGAGGTGCAGAGCCGGAACTCTTCCGGCGTGCGGTCGCGGTCCGCGGCCGGAAAGGCGCGGGCGATCAAAGAGCGGTTGCAAAACCCCCGGCAGGCGAGGGTGGCGGGGCGTTTCCGAAACGCCTCAAGAGTACTTAGTGTGTGGCGGTTCGCAAAACGCCCCGCGCGGCGGTCGCTTTTCCCCGATTCGCCGCTCTTCCTTCCCACCCCGGCTCAACTGCCAAGCGAGGGACATAGCCGCACCACAGCGGCAGAGCGCACCCTGGGGATATGCGCTCGGTCGGCCTTTCCGGGGGCGTACCGTCTCCCGGGCTCCGGACCCGCTCGACGGCGCCGCCCACTCTTCCCCGAAAGCTCCGGTGCGCTGCCGGTCCCCTCATAGAAAAGCGGTACGGGCAGGATACGCCAGGTTTTCGGGGCGGGGATAAGATTTTGCGGAAATGGCGGAGTTCTGCAGGTTTTGGGGAAAGTTGTCCCCGGCAGGGCCCCGGGGATCGCCACTGCCGCCAAGTCTGCTTAGGTCCTCCATAGTCGTACAGACGGCGCCTAGGCGATCTCCGAAGCGGGGCAGTTCAGCATTCGCCCCGCGATCCGGCAACCCGAGCGGTTTGGAGGGGCTTTCCGGAACCGATCATTAGCCGTCTGGGTATTTCACCCTGAACATGTGTGTTACCTTTCCTTCATCGCTGACCAGAAAGCCCGGCCTCAGCGACCGAGAGACTTTGCGCTCCCGCCCGACTGAGGAGCGCGCATATGTCGGCCTGCGATACGGTTAGCCTTACAAAGTCCTCGGGCTACTTCCGCGAGAAGCGGTCGCAGTGCCAAGTCTTGGCCCGAGGTACCACCTGGAAGCCGACCATTCAGGCCTTGCATGACATGGCTGCCGAGTTCGGAATCAAAGCGGATGCCGCCGAGGCTGCCGAACAGGCCGCTGAAAGCCGTTTCGCACGACCCGGCGTAAATTCGGACGTTCCGGGAAGTCTAGCATGAATACCGCAGGGCTTCTCATCGTCTTCGCCCTCTTTGGTGGGCTCGCTGTCGCGCCAGCGAAGGCGGAATGCAACATCTCCGATGCGAAGCTGGAGGAGGCGGTTCTCCAGAAGCCCGAGTTGCGCGACCCCGCCAACCGGCAGATGGTCCGCGACCTTCGCAGCCTCAGGGACTCTGCCTTCATCCTCTGGTCTTACGGCCGTCATGATGACTGCGAGCGTCTCCTGGCCAGCATTCGAGAGCTCGTCACATCGCCGTCGATGGGCAATCTGGGTGACAGTGACGAGGACGAGGCCGAGCAGCAGTTTGCCGCCCGAGAGCCGATGGTTCAACGCGGCGGCGCCACGATGGGTCGCCGGGACGACGCGAATGCGCAACCACTGATCAGCATCAACGAGATGGCGCCCGGGCTTCTGGCCGACGAGATCATCGGTGCTGAGGTCCGGAGCTCTGACGACAAGATCATCGGCGAGGTCCGCAACATCGTATTCGGCACAAGGGATCGCCGAGACTACGCGATCGTCGCCTCCGGAGGGTTCTTCCTCCCTGGCAAGGACAGCATCGTTGTGCCGATCCCCGTGCTGAAAGTCTCGGAAGAGCGTGAGAGCTTCTACCTTCCCCTGACGGAGGCTCAGGTCAAAACTGTCCCGCTCATGCCGGATCAGGATTATGCGTGGTTGGCCGACGAGACTTGGCGCTCGGGGAATGACGCGCTGTTTTCACCGGATTAATGCACGGCTGCTCGGCGGTAGCGCACAGGCACGGAGATGAAAAAATGAGCACCGACGGACCGACTGAGAAAGCCACTGAAGGCGAACCGGAGGGCGATGCCGAACAGCGCATCCGACAGCGCGCTCACCTGCTGTGGGAAGCTGAAGGCGCCCAGCCCGGGAGGGTGGATGAATACTGGGAACGCGCTCGCGAGCTGATCGAGGACGAGGCGAAATCGGCCTACCCTCCGACGCAATCGCGGGGCAACAGGACTTAGGACTTCACGCCGGTGGCGGGCGAGGAGATGACTGGCGCCCAGGTCGATGAGCCGGCGGAGCCTGGGACTCTCACCTGACCGCGCTGGTGTTCGCGAGCCCGGTCCCTGACGGGAGCCAAAGAGCCCGGAACAGACCCCGGGCGGGGCGCAAGGCAAATGGGCTACGGCTCTACCGGCCGGAAAAGCACGGGCGCAGAAGGCACGTCGGCGGAAAAGTGCAGAGTGAACAGGAGCTGATGCGCCTGGTCCGTGACATGTAATCGCCACGGACTGCCGCTTGCCCAAAAGTCCAGGCCCTTCTCCCGGACAATTTCACCAGACAGGGTGACAGCGGCCTCCTGGGCCGCCGTTAGGTCCGCGAGTTCCGTTCCATTGGGATCAGCCGAGAACGCGCCGTTGTCGACGTGAAAGAAATACCGGGGCATGGCCCGGTAATCCCTTGGCCCGGATAAGCGTTCCTGTGTGCGGTGATGCACTTAACTGAGAGCAGCCCCGGTGGATTGCGAACGGGACGGACGCCCTAGTGTCCACGAACACTAGGCCGCCAGCATCTCCCGGTTCAATCGGAGCGTCACGATCAAGCCATCCTGTGCCCAATCGTATTCGATCTTTCCACCCAGTTGCTTCGATACGCTTCTCTGAACAAGCTTGCTTCCAAAGCCGTTGGGTTCAGGTGGCGCCTCGACCTGCGGTCCTCCACGTTCCATCCAAATCAGCTCGATCTCCGTGTCTGTCGGTGCGGTCGTGGCGATGTCCAACGTCCCTGTTCCAGAGGAGAGGGCCCCGTATTTCAGTGAGTTCGTGGCCAGCTCGTGAATGATAAGGGCCAGGCTTGTTGCCGTGGCCTCACCAACTCCCATTCGCTCGACAGCCACCCTGATGCGGCCGCTAAACGCGCCAAGATCGTCGTAGGGAGCGAGCAGGACTGAGAGAAGGTCGCCCAGCAGAGCGGCTTGGCCCTGGCCGCCGGGCAGTGGGCGCACCAGGTCGTGCGCTCTGCCCAGCGCCGTTAGTCGCTGCGTGAGCTCGCGGGCCATATCAGCGGTTGTCGATGTTGACCGCGAGGTGATGTGAGTGAGCCCGGCTGCTATGGCCAACAGGTTCTTCACTCGATGGCTCATCTCGCCGGCCAACAGTTCGTGTCCCTCCTCCGCCTGTTTGCGGCCGGTAACGTCCAGGAAGATGCCGAACATGCTCCTTCCGACGATCCCGGCGTCGTCCCCTTGGCCGCGAGACGCAATCCATCGGATCTTATTGCCAAGCATGATGCGGAAGTCGGTTTCATAAGGGCCGACAACTCCCCTGGTCGCTGCAAAAGCCGCACGAACTCGGTCTCGATCTGCCGGATGAATGTGGGCCGACAGCTGCTCGAATGTGACGCGCTTCTTCCAAGCCAAGCCCCAAAGATCGAAGCCCCGCCCGTCCATGGTGAAGCTGTCGTCGTCGACATTCCAGGTCCAGAACGCGATACCCGCCGCTTCAACCGCCCGACGGAGGTCTGCGGACAGCCATTGTGAAGGCTGAGCGGGCACTCCGTCCGCATAAGCAGGATCCGCCTCATCCGTGCCGGTCGGGGCATTAATCCCGGCGGGTTTTTTAACTTCGCTGGCCATGAGTGCTCCTCGGGCCGCGCTGATCGCACGGGCCACTTGTCAGTGCCACTGAATTTCGGACCGCGCGCACTGGCCGCGATACCTGCCAGAGACTTCTAACTGGGGACACCAGCTACCTACCGATGTAAGAGCGTCCGCGGCATACGATTCGCCTCAGCAGAACTAAATTGTTGTAATCATATCACCTTTGCGGTATTACAACTCCATCGACTGTTGGTCGGACTTTCTGCGCCGTATTCCCGCTCTGTCGGGTGCACGTTCAGACTTTCTCCAAAATTCGTGTGAGTAATTCCAGTGCAACTTTGCGCTGCGATCCTTCGTGCATCTAAATCGGAAGGGATTTTTCGGATGACCATCGGAACAGTGAAGTTTTACAACGACAGCAAAGGCTTCGGCTTCATTCAGCCTGAGGACGGCGGCAAGGACGTGTTCGTGCACGCGACTGCCTTGGAATCGGCCGGAATGCGCGGGCTGATCGAAGGCCAGAAGGTTTCCTTCGAGACGCGGACAGACCAGCGCACTGGCAAGATTGCGGCTTCGAATCTGCAGCACGCCTAGCCAAACGGGCGCGGTAGAAGCCGCGCCCATCCCGACCATCCAAAGGAGATCCGTTATGAGCGTTCACAAGTTCCGTGTCGGCGAGCGGCTCCGGTTTCAGTCCAGCGGCCTCAGAAGCTCCCAAACCGGTGTCTATGAAGTGTTGGCTCTCATGCCGGACGAGCGCGGCGCCGGGTTTCAATACCGACTGAAGAGCACCGTGGACGGCCATCAGCGCGTGTCCATCGAGGACGCACTTTCCCGGATCTAATTACCGCCTGCGGGTCCATCCAGCGCCCCACCGAACTTCCAGGCGGGACGCAGGCGTGTGGAGGGGCGCGGGACATGATTGTCCCGGAGCCAGCGGTGATCGCCTCGCACATGCAAGAGCCTCAATACCCGGGCAGCACCAGCACCTTGGTCGCCTTGGGCAGCGTCGCCGGCGAGACCGTGATCTCCGGGCCGGCGTTCGTTTCCACGTCGTAGGCCTGGTCCAGCGCCGCCAGGAAACCGGCCAGTGTGCTCTGCCCGAAATAGTGCATCGGCAGGATGAGGCGGGCTTTCAGGACGTCGAGGGTTTCCACCATCGCGCTCTGGGCCATGGTGTAGCCGCCGTCGACCGGGACCATGACCAGATCGAGCTGGCCGATCCAGGCGAGGTCGGCGCTCTCAAGAATCTGGTGCAGGTGGCCGAGATGCCCGATGCATAGGTTTCCCGTTTCGAAGATGAAGATGGAATTGCCGTCCGGCACGCGGCCAACCGAGCCGCCGCGGATGTCGGTGGTGACATTGCGGATGAGGACGTCGCCGACGGTCAGGTTATGCTGGGCCGGCACCCCGTCGTCGGTCCAGCCGCGCAACACGTGCTCGATGCCGGGTTCAGGGGTCGGCGTCCAATGGGTGCGGTGGGCGCGGTTCATGGTCACCACACGCGGCGTTTGCGACGGGCGGTAGGAGCCATTGTAGTCGGTGGCGATCGTCACGCCGCCGGGGCTGGTGATCAGGAAGGTGGAATGGCCGATGAAGCGGATCGTCGTGTCCTGCGACGCGGCCTGGGCCGGGATGATGCGCGGCCCCGCCGTATCGAGCGGGACGTAGCTGGCGTGCACCGTGCGCGGGGCGCTTTGCGCCACGGCGAGGCAGCGGCTGCCGGTCGGGCCATCCTGGGCGCTTGCGGCGACGGCGACAAGGAGCGCAAGCGCGCTTGCCACGAGGGAGATAAGCGGCGAGCGCAGGGTCAGACGCATGGGGGCCTCCTGATGGTCTGGTCCCAAAAAGTGTAGCGGTCGCGGGCAGGGGAGCAACCGAAGGCTGGTGCCGATTGCGTGATCGGGCGTCTGGCCCTCACTCGCCCTGCGGAGTTGACGGCCAGCTACTTCGTCAAAGCGGCCGCCTCCGGCGCACTAAGTCGACCAGCCGCGGCACGGCGATCACGGCGATCAGCAGCGCGCCGATATAGACGGTCACGACCTGGCCCGGAATGTTGTTAAGCGACATGCCGAAGGTGAGAAGGCCGAGCACCAGGACGGCCAGGAAGACCCCAAGGATCGAACCGACGCCGCCGGCAATGGAAACGCCGCCGAGGATGACCATGGTGACCACGTCGAGCTCCCAGCCGATCGCGATGTTCGATCGCATGGAGCCGAGACGGGCCGTGAGGAGCGCGGCGGCCAGACCCGAAAGCACGCCCGACAGCACGAAGAGGGAGAAGCGAAGCCGGTCGACGGGCACTCCGGAAAAGCGGGCGGCAACCGGGTTCGAGCCGATCGCAAACAGCTGACGGCCCACCGCAGTTTTGTGGAGCACGACGCCGAATAGCACCGAGAGAACCAGGAAGATCAGGAAGGAGAGCGGCACCGGCGGCACGACCAGCCAGGGCACGCCTGTTTCCTGCAGCGGGATGAAGTAGCTCTGGCCGAGATCGAGGAAGCCCGACGGGTATTTGGTCTTCGCCTGGTCGCCGAGGATCACCTGGGTTAGGCCGCGGAAGAGCGACATGGTGCCGATCGTCACCACGATGGAGGGCAGCCGGAACCCCGTCACGAGGATGCCGTTGAAGACGCCGCACAACAGCCCGACGCCGATTCCCACCGCGAACAGCGCGCCCGGGCCGAAGCCGGCTTCCGCCGCATAGCCGATGGCCATGGCGGCGAGCGCCACGATGGCCGCGACCGACAGGTCGATCTCGCGCACCAGGATCAGGCACGCCATGGCGAGCGCGATGATGGCCTTCTCGGAAAAGTTGAAGGTCGCGTCGGCGAGATTATAGACGTCGAGGAAGTAGGGCGAGACGATCGTGTTCACGACGACCGTCAGGATCAGGAGGATGACGAGGATCACCTCCCAGCGCAGCAGCACGTCGCGGATTGTGCGGCGCGGCGCGTCGAGCACCGTGTAGCGGTCGTGACCGCCGAGCGCGGTCGAGGTCAGGCTCTGCGGCGTGAGGGGAGAATTCACCGTCATGGCCGGCTATCGGGCCGCCTCAGCCGCCGCGCTTCGGGGAGGATCAGCTTGTCGGGCCGGCGCTCGGCGCGCGCATTGATCACCACCGCCGTCAGGATCACGGCGCCGGAGATCGCCATCTGCCAGAACGGCGAGATCTGCATGATGGGGAGTGCCGTCATCACGACACCCAGGAACAGGGCGCCGAGAAGCGTTCCGGCGACCGTGCCGACCCCTCCGCCGATCGACACGCCGCCGATCACGCAGGCAGCGATCACGGTGAGCTCATAGCCGTTGGCGATCTCGGAATAAGCGACGCCGTAGCGCGCCACCCAGAGATAGCCGCACAGGCCGGAGACTGCGCCGGCGATGGCATAGGCCATCAGTTCCTGCCTGGGCTGGTCGATGCCGCAATAGCGGGCGGCGACAGGGTTGCCGCCGACGGCATAAAGGCTGCGGCCCGGGCGCGTGTAGTTGAGGAACACCCAGAACAGGATGGACACGCCGATCGCAATCCACACGGGGGTCGTCAGCCCAAGGAAGATGTCCTTGGGAAAGGCCTGGAACCGGGCGCTCATCTCGGACGCGTTCACCTGGTCGCCGCCCGCGAGAATGATGATCATGCCGCGGAACACGGCCAGCGTGCCGAGCGTGACCACGATGGGCGGAATGCCGAGAAAGGCGATCAGAGCGCCGTTGAAGAGCCCGAGCAGCAGGCCTGTCGCAAGACCCGCAAGGATCATGAGGAGGAGTGGCACCTCCGGGTAGTATTGGCTGACCAGCGCGGCGATGAAGCCCGACAGGGCGAGGTTGGCCGCGACGGACAGGTCGATGCCGCGCGTCAGGATGACGACCATCTGGGCCAGCGCCATCATGAACAGCACCGACGTTTCCGAAAGGAGATCGCGGATGTTCCCCCATTGCAGAAAGACCGGTTGGTAGGCGCCGATGGCGGCCACTCCGAGGATCAGGATCAGCGCCAGCGCGAGCTCGCGGTATTTGAACAGCGCCGTCACGCCGCCTCCCTGGCCGCGCCGGTGGCAGCCGCCACGATGCTTTCCGCGCTCCACTGCCCTCGCCTGAATTCGTCGACGATGCGTCCCTCGCGCATGACGATGACGCGGTCGGCAAGCCCCATCACTTCCGGCAGTTCGGAGGAGATCAGCACAACGGCGAGCCCTTCGCCCGCGAGCTCGCCGATGAAATCGTGGACGGCGGCCTTGGAGCCGATATCGATGCCCTTGGTCGGCTCGTCGAGGATGATCACCTTGGGCCGGGTCGCCAGCCACTTTGCGATCACCACCTTCTGCTGGTTGCCGCCGGAAAGCTCGCCCAGCCGCTGCTCCCAGCTAGCTGCCTTGACCGACAGGCGGCGGCCGAGCCGTCGTGTCTCGTCCTGCTCGGAAGTGCGGCTCAGGAACAGCCGCCCGACATGCTTGTGGAGATTGGCGAGCGTGACGTTCTCGCGGATGCCGAGCGATAGGATGGCGCCCTGGTCCTGGCGATCCTCGGGCACGTAGGAGATGCCGGACCGGATCGCGTCGGAGGGGCTGCGGATGGCAAGCTGACGGCCTTCCAGCGTCACGGTTCCGCGTGTCGGCGGGGCGATGCCGAAAAGGCCCTGCATGACCTCGGTGCGGCCGGCGCCCACCAGGCCGTAAAGCCCCAGTATCTCGCCCTTGCGCAGATCGAACGAGACATCGGCGTATTCCGTGGCATTGGAAAGACCTGCAACGGAAAGCACAACCTCGCCGATCGCAACGTCGCGCTTGGGGAAGACCTGGTCGACAGGGCGGCCCACCATCATGCGGACGAGCTCGCGCTCGGAAACGGACGCGACCGGCCCTTCGCCGACCTTCTCGCCGTCGCGCAGGCAGACAAAATCGTCGGCGATCCGGAAGATTTCATCGAACTTGTGGCTGATGAACACGATGGCCCGGCCTTCGGCCTTGAGCTGCGCCACGATGCGGAACAGGTCGTCGATTTCGTTGGCCGACAGGGCGGCGGTCGGCTCGTCCATGATGACGACCCGCGCCTCGTGGCTGAGCGCGCGGGCAATCTCGACCAGATGCTTCTGGGCAACCGACAGGCGCTTCAGCTTGAAGTCGGGCGGAATGGGCGCGTCGATCCGCTTCAGCAGCTCGGCGGCCCGGGTGCGCATCTCGGGCCAGGCGACGAGCCTGCCGGTGCCGGTCGGCATATGACCCATGAAGATGTTCTCGGCGACGGTGAGCTCGTCGAACATCACCGTTTCCTGGTGGATGGCGGCGATGCCGGCTGCCCACGCGTCCCGCGGCGATGCGAACAACTTCTCGGCTTCGCCGACATGAATGGTGCCCGCGTCGGGCTTGTAGATGCCGGTGAGGATCTTGACGATCGTCGACTTGCCGGCGCCGTTCTCGCCGATGAGCGCAGTGACGCGCCTGGGCGTGAGCGACAGGCTCACATCATGCAGCGCCCGAACGCCGGGAAAGCTCTTGGAGACGCTGGCGAGGGTGAGGATTGGCTCGGGCACGATGTGGCAGGACTAGCGGGGGTCGCCTGCGGCCACGGCCGGACATGTTGTCTCCGGCCGCGGCCCTTTCAGTGAAGGTTCAGCAGATCAGAAAATCTTGGCGAACTCCTCGACGTTTTCCTTGTTGAACTCGAACGGCTCGCCCATCACCGCCTCGCCGTTGGCCTCCACGGTGGTCTCGCCCTTCTTGCCCATGGAAAGCTTGGTGCCTTCCGCGGCATCCTTGCCGTTCAGAAGCTCGGCCATGATCATGGTCGAGGAATAGCCGTACTCGACCGGGTTCCAGATCGCGAAGGATTCGCAAGCGCCGGCAAGCACATAGTCCTTCATCTCCGAAGGCAGGCCGAGGCCGGTGATGAACACCTTGCCGACCAGGTTGCCGTCCACGATCGCCTTGGCGCCGGAGCGGATGCCGATCGTGGTCGGCGATATGACGCCGCGAAGGTTGGGGTACGACTTTACCAGGCCCTGCATCTCGCGGTAGCTCTTGTCGTCCTGGTCGTCGCCATAAACGGTCGCCACCAGCGGCATGTCCTTGTATTCCGGCTTCTTCCATTCCTCCTTCATCGCCTCGATCCAGGAGTTCTGGTTGGTCATGGTGGAGGCGGCCGAAAGGATCGCCACCTCGCCCTTGTTGCCCAGGGTTTTGGCGATCATCTGGACCTGCTTGGCGCCGATCAGCGGCGTGGAGGAGGCGGACAGGTGGACGATGCGGCCATCGGGCGCGATGGCGGAGTCGAAGCTCATCACCTTGATGCCGCGCTGCATGGCCTTCTTGCCGACCGGCACAAGCGCATCCGCGTCGTTGGCGGAAACGATGATACCGTCGACCTTCTGCGCGATCTGGGCGTCGATGACGGCGATCTGCTCTTCGGCGGTGGGCTTGGCGGAGGCCGTGTAGACGATCTCGATGCCGCCCAGTTCGGCCGCCGCTTCCTTGGCGCCGTTGGCGCAGGCGTCGAAATAGCTGTTACCGAGGTTCTTGACGATCAGCGCGATGCGCTTGTTCTCCTGCGCCCAGGCGGCACGCGAGATGATGGCGGGCGCTGCGAGCGCCAGGCCACCGCCTGCGCCGATCTGGAGAACCGTGCGTCTTGTAAGCTTCATGGAATTCCTCCCTGCGATTTTCAGTCAGATGCACTCCCCGGCCGGCCAGGGGTGGATTTTGCGCCGTTCATTTAGCGGACCCAAGGCCTTTGGCGGTTTGTGGGTTGGTCGTCAATCTCTCACTCCGCCGTTGTGGGATGGCAGGTCTTCAGCGGCGGGCCTCCCGGCCTGAGAAGAGCAGCAGGCCAAGGATCAGCGAGCCGAAGAGGATGCTGCGCCAGCCCGGCGAGGCGTTGACCACGGTGATGATCGCGGTGATCGTGACCAGCAGGACCGCCGCCGGGATGGTCCCGGCGTAGGTGCCGCGTCCGCCCAGGATGGAGGTGCCGCCGAGCACGACGGCGGCGATGGAGGTGAGGAGATAGGGGTCGCCGATCCCGACATAGCCTTGCCGGTTCATTCCAAGCACGAGGATCCCGGCCAGCCCCGACATCAGCCCGCTGAAGGTGTAAAGCAGGATGGTGATCCGGTTGACATTGACGCCGGAGAGGCGGGCGGCCACCGGGTTGGTGCCGAGCGCGAAGACCCGCGCACCGAAAGGCGTGGCGTGCATAAGGAGGAGGGTCGCTGCCGAGACCGCGATCCACAGCAGGATGCCCGCCGGCACGCCGCCCGGCCGCGCTGAGCCGAACCATACGACGAGCGGGTTCTGGACCGACACTGCGCTGCCCCCCGCGATGATAACGAGCAAGCCCTGGAGGAGGGTGGCCATGGCCAGCGTCATGATCAGAGGATGGACACGCAGAAAGGCGATTCCGGCGCCGTTGATGAAGCCGATGGCCGCCGTCAACGCCAGCGTGAACACCACGCCGGCTACCCCCGTTGGATCGCCGGCGGGCGAGAGCAGCGGCAGGGACACGCTGGCGACCGTGATCACCGCGCCGACCGAAAGATCGATCCCGCCGCCGATCACAACAAAGGTCTGGCCGGCAGCGACGATGCCGATAGCTGCGGCGAGCTCGACCATGTAGCGCAGGTGACCGTAGCTGCCGAAGCCGCGGCTGGCGATGCTCGCCGCAATCCAGACCAGGACCACGACAAGAAGGGTCAGGAAGGGGCGGCTTGCGAGGACCCGGCCAAGCGCTCCGAAGCTTAGGCTGGCCGATCTCACTTGCGCCTCCAGATCGCGCCCAACTGCGGCAGCGCCACGGCGCCGATGATGATCAAGCCCTGCGCCACGTACTGGGCGACCGGAGGGAAACCGAGGAAGAACATCACGTTGATCATGACGCTGAGGAGCAGGCTGCCGGCGAGCGCCCCGCGCATCGTCCCAATGCCGCCCAGAAACCCGACGCCGCCAAGCACCGCCGCTGCGATGGAGTTCAGCGTGAAAGGGTTCCCGATCACCGGGTCGCCGGAGCCCGTCTGCGCCGCCACGAAGAGGCCTGCCCATGCCGCCAGGACGCCGCTGATCGCGTAGGCGGCGATACGCGCGGCCTCCACCGGCGCGCCGGAGCGGTAAGCCCCCACCGGGTTCTCGCCCGCCGCATAGAGGGTCAGCCCGAGCGGCGTCGCGAGATAAAGTTTCCAGCCCAAAGCCAGGACGACAAGCAGGACCATCGCGGTGGGCGTATGTCCCGCCAGAAGGTCCGACAGCCAGGCCGGAACCGCGCCGCCGGGACGCGGCAGAATGAGCAGCGCCGCGCCGCCGATAATAAAGGCGCCGGCCAAGGTGACAATGATGGCCGGCAGCCGGAACAGAGCGACGATGGCGCCTGTCAGCGCTCCGATCGCCAACCCCAACAGCGTCACTGCAAGGAAGCCGCCGCCCACGCCGAGCGCCCCGCCCATGGTAGTCGCGGCGATGACCGCCCCGAGGCTGACCATTGCCCCGATCGCAAGGCTGATGCCGCCGGTCAGCATCAACATCGCCTGTGCCATCGACACCAGCGCGAGCGGGAACCAGTTCTGGGTGAACTTGGAGAAGCCGCCAACAGAGAGGAGTCCGGGAAACAGGAAGGCGTAGAGGACCAGGAACGCTGCAACGACTACGAACAGCCCGCGGACCTCGTTGTTGCGCCTTAGCTGGACCGACAGATAGAGGGGGACCCGGGCGCTTCGCGCTGCCGACATCAGGCAGCCGCCTGGCTGGGGACAACGCCCATCGAAGCGGCGACGATCGCCTCTTCGCTCAGCTGATCCCGTTCGAGCATCGCGGCGATCCGACCCTCGCGGAACACCGCTACGCGGTCACAGAGATGCACCAGCTCCGGCGCGTCGGAGCTGAGCAGCACGACCGTCTTCCCCTCCCGGGCCAGATTTCGCAGCATCACGTAGATCTCGCGCTTGGTTTCAACGTCGACGCCGCGGGTCGGGTCGTTGAGCAGGAAGATCGAAGGCGTCCGCGGCATCCATTTGGCCAGGGCCACCTTCTGCTGGTTGCCGCCCGAGAGCGCCTGCACCGGCCGCTCCAGGTCGCCCCGGATCGCCAGGCGCGAGGCGAGCGAGCGCGCGGTCTCCGCTTCGCGCCGCCGGTCCCGGAGCCAACCCTTAGCGATCTGGCCAACCGACGGCAGCAAGATGTTGAAGCCGATACTGTGGATGAGGAGCAGGGCCTCGTTCTTGCGGTCCGCCGGCACGTAAACGATGCCGCGCCGCGTCGCCTCGACGGGTGAGGCCGGCAATCCCGGCTCGCCGCCGATCGTGACGGATCGCGCCGTAGCGTGGAGGGCTCCGTAGAGGCCGAGCAGGAAGTCTTCCTGTCCCTGCCCGACCAGCCCGCCTATGCCGACGATCTCGCCGGCTCCCACCGACAGCGTGGCATCGCGGACAATGCCGGCATCCAGCCCGTCGACAACGAGCGCCGGAGCGGCTGCGACCTGATCGCCCCGGCCGGGAAACAGATCGCCCGGGTCGCGGCCGACCATCAGCCGCACCAGGCCCGCGGGATCGACGCCGGCGAGCGGCTGGTCGGCGGTGCGCGTCCCGTCCTTCAGCACGGTGACGTAGTCGCAGAGCGCCAGCACCTCGTTGAGGCGATGCGAGATGTAGAGAAGTGCCGTGCCCTCGTCGCGCAGGCTCTGCAGGAGGCGTTTCAGCGTCTCCGCTTCGTGCGCGGAAAGGGAGGAGGTTGGCTCGTCGAGGATGAGCACGCGCGGCCGGCGGTAAAGCGCCTTGGCGATCTCCACCAGCTGCCGTCGTCCTAGCGACAGCTCGCCGACGGGCGTTTCGGGACGCTCCGCCAGGCCCACCCGTTCGCAGGCGGCCTGAGCCCGGCGCGACAGTTCGGAATAATCGACGAAGCCGGCTTTTCGGGGATAGGCGCCCAACCCGATATTCTCGGCGATGGACAGGTGGGCGGAAAGGCTCAGCTCCTGGTGGACCACCGCGATCCCGGCTCGCCTCGCCTCGGCGGGGCCGAGATGGGGGAGGGCGCGGCCGTCGATCTCAATCGTGCCGGAATCCGGGCGAAGCGCGCCGGAAACGATGTTGATCAGCGTCGACTTGCCGGCGCCGTTCTCGCCCAGCAAGGCGTGGATGCGGCCCGGGATCAGCTCGACCGAAACGTCCCGCAGCACGGGGTTGCCGAAGAACGCCTTCGAGACACCCCGTGCCGCAACGACGGGCGCTGGCCCGGCCATCCCCTGTCGCTTCGTCGGGCTGCTATTTTTGCGTCAGCAGCTGCTCGAACATGGCGTCGTCGTAGTCCGAGTAGATGTAGCCGTCGGCCGGGAAGTCGCCTGCCCGCGACAGGTACTCCTCCAGGTTTTCATCGGTGATCACCGGCAGCGGAACGTTGACGAAGGCAGGCACGTCCTTGCCTTCAAGCGCCTGGACGGCGGTATAGACGGCAAGCGCGCCAAGCCAGTTCGGCTGCATGGTCGCCCAGCCTTTCAGCCCCTTCTCCTTCCACAGTTCAAGGAACTGCCGGTAATTCTCGCCGGTCATGGGGACCAGCTCGCGGCCCTGCCGGTCCATAGCGAGGATCGCGCCGGCGGTCAGCGCGCCGCCGAGCGACAGGACGCCGTCGATCTCGGGATGCGTGAACAGCAGGTTGGTGACCGCTTCTTGAGCCGGAGCGACGTTGTAGTCGGTGTTCGTCTCGGCGAGGATTTCGACCTCGGGATTGGCGGCGAGGACAGGATCGGCGCCCTTGCGGCGGTCGTCGCTCACCGAGATGCCTGCCGGCCCGTTCAGCACGATGATCTTACCCTTGCCTCCCATCTGGCCGACCAGCCATTCGGCCGCCTGGCTGCCCCACGCTGCGGAATCGGTGTTGACCTTGGCGGTGACCTTGTCAGTGGTGACCAGACTGTCGAAGTTGATGACGGCGATGCCCTTGTCGCAGGCATCGGCGACGACGCGGTCGAGCGCCGTGGCGGAACCGGCGATGAGGACGATGGCGTCGACATCAGCGTCGATCATCGACTGGATCTGCTGGATCTGCGTGTTGGCGTTGCCCTGCGCGTCGGTGATGACGAGCTCGTCGACCAGGTTCTTGCCCTTCAGGGTCTCAACCTCTTTGGCAATCGTACCCTCGGTCTGCTTCATCCAGGTCGGAACGGAATAGATGTTGGCCCAGCCGATCGTGTAGGGCGGCTTGCGGTCCCCCTTGATGCAGTTGGCCGCGGCGTTAGCCGACTGGACCGGCACCGCGATGAGCGCTACGCCGGCAAGTAGCCCCAGCGCGGCCCTTTTAAGCGCGCCATGCATTACGTCCTTCGTCATGTATTTTCCTCCCGAGCTGGTTTTGGGCGTGCCGGACGCGGCACACCGGCGCTTGCGAAACGATGCGCTCCCTACCGGTACTATCACCCGCTTAGCCGGTGCAAGATGTACGAAGCAGATCGAAGCACTCTTCTTCTGCAAACACGGCGGCAACGATCGCGCGCCTCACCGATTACCTTCTGTCGAGCGCAGGGTTTGCGATGAGCGCGACGAATTCAAATCAGCCCGCCTTTGAGATGGCCGCTGCGAACAGCCAGCCAGAGCCGCACAGTGCGCCGGAAGCGGTGCCTCGGTCGGCATTGGCGCCGCTCGGTTTCCGGCCCTTTCGGGAGATCTGGTTGGCGAGCCTGGTCTCAAACCTTGGCGGACTTGTGCAGTCGGTGGGGGCGGCATGGCTGATGACCTCCATTGCCGGCTCGGCCGACATGGTCGCGCTGGTCCAGGCTTCGGTCACCTTGCCGATCATGATCTTCTCGCTCGCGTCCGGTGCGATCGCCGATACGCTCGACCGCCGCCGGGTCATGCTGGCCGCGCAGGTGATGATGCTGAGCGTTTCCGGGCTGCTGGCCGCCTTCACCTATCTCGGCCTAATCACGCCGTGGACGCTGCTCATCTTTACGTTCCTGATCGGCTGCGGGACCGCGCTGAACAACCCGTCATGGCAGGCGTCGGTCGGCGACATGGTGCCAAGGCCCGTGCTGCCGGCCGCTGTCACGCTCAACAGCGTCAACTTCAACCTGACGCGCAGCGTCGGGCCCGCCGTCGGCGGTTTGATCGTCGCGACGGCCGGCGCCCCAGCCGCATTCCTGGCCAACGCGGTAAGCTACCTGCCGCTGCTCTTCGCGATCTTCCGCTGGAACGCGCCTCGCCAGCCGAGCACGCTGCCGCCGGAAACCTTCGGCAACGCTATGACGACGGGGCTGCGCTATGTGGCGGTTTCGCCGCATATCACCAAAGTGCTGCTGCGCGGCTTTGTGTTCGGGTTTTCCGCCGTCGCCGTGCTTGCGCTGGTGCCGATCATGGCGCGCGAACTGCCTGGCGGCGGCCCGCTCCTCTACGGGCTGCTTCTGGGATGCTACGGCGCCGGCGCGGTTGCAGGAGCGTTCCTTGGCGGCAGGGCCCGGGAGCGTTGGCGCAATGAGACCTTGGCTCGGGCGGCTTTCATCGGCTTCGCCGTAAGCGCCGCTATCGTCGGCAGCAGCTCAACTGCCATCGTGACGGCGCTCGGGATGGCGCTCGGCGGTGCGTGCTGGGTGCTGGCGCTCGCGATGTTCAACGTAACGGTCCAGCTGTCCACGCCCCGCTGGGTGGTGGGCCGGGCGCTGGCGCTCTATCAGACCGCTGTCTTCGGCGGGATGGCCGCGGGCGCCTGGTTGTGGGGTGTTCTGGCGGAAGCCGCGGATACCAGGACGGCGCTGCTGTCGGCCGCCTTGGCCATGTTCGGGGGAGCACTGGTTGGTCTGCGCTGGCCGCTGCCGGACCGGACCGACGCCGACCTGACCCCCCTCAACCGATGGAAGTTGCCCAGCCTCGCCCTCGACCTGCAGGGCCGAAGCGGTCCGGTCGCCATTCTGATGGAGTATCAGATCCGGGACGAGGACACCGGTCGATTCCTGGACGTCATGGCCGAGCAGCGCCGCGTGCGGCGGCGGGACGGAGCCCGCCAATGGGAACTCATGCGCGATACCCAGGACCCGGAACACTGGATGGAATCCTACCACGTTCCGACCTGGAACGATTACGTCCGCCACAACCAGAGGCGCACCAAGGCGGATGCCGGCGTGTGGGAGCGCATCCGCGAACTGCATGCCGGCTCAGAGCCGCCGAAGGTGCGCCGGCTGCTCGTCAGGCCCGCGGCTCAGAGCGATGCCCTCCACCCGGAGCGGACGGAAGTCGGCTTGGGCTAGTCACCCAGCTTGATCGTCAGTTCTTGTTGTCGCTGTCGATCGGATCGGGAGGATCCGGCTTCAGTGGGGTCAGCGCCTTCAAGGTGACAAAGGTCACGATCGAAAGCAGAAGGGCAATGTCGAATGCGCCCAGGCCTACTGCAGTACCGATGGCACCGGTCGACCAGAGGCTTGCCGCGGTAGCGGTGCCGCGAACGGAGTCCTTCAGCCGCAAAATCGCCCCGCCCCCGATGAAGCCCATCCCGGTGATCAGGCCCTCGATCACCCGTGCAGTCGCTTCAGGCTCACCGTGGAGGATGGTTTCTGCCGCCTGGACAAATCCGCAGGTGGCGATTGCAACCAGCGGAAAGGTGCGCAGGCCGGCGCTACGTTCCTCGCGTTCGCGGTCCCAGCCGATCGGCAGCGCGAGAATGTAGGCGATCGCCAGCGCCAGCATATGCGGAAGGACGTTGAATTCGTCGGTGGTGAGGATCTGGTCGAGCATGGGATCGGGGGAAGCTGATCTAGTCGGGTCCGGCGTCCTTCACGGCCCACATCTCGATCTCCACCAGAAATCCCGGCAGAAGGACGGCCTGGACAGCGGTTCGGACCGGCAAGGGGGCTGGCATCTGCTGTTGGTAGACTGCGTTGAAGCGCGCCCATTCGGCAATGTCGGCCAGGTAGATGTTGACTTTGAACACGTCGGCGAAGCTGCATCCGGCGGTTTGCAGCTGCCTCAGGCAGTTCTCCAGCGTAGTCTGGGTCTGCTCCTCAATCGTGGTTCCGATCACGTTGCCGTCGGGCGCGATGGCGACCTGGCCTGAGATCACCACAAGGCGATCGGCGCGCACCTCCAGTACGGGGGAATACGGGCCCGCCGTCGCGTGCTGGGCGGCGCCCGCCGGCAGCCTTTTGGGTGGCGCGTTTCCGTGGGTCGGCATCGGACGGGTTAGCCTTTCACTGCCCCGCGCACGAGATCGGACAGCACATAGCGCCAGATCAGCGCCACAAGCGCGATGGTGGGCAGGATGGCGATCAGGATCGCCGTATTGAGCAGGCTCCAGGACACGTCGGGATTGCGGGCGAGGGCGGCCATCACCACGGAAGCGGGCCGGCTGCTAGCTTCGCCGGAAAGCACCATGGCGAACATGAACTCCGCATAGGAGAGCATGAACGCGAACAGGCCGGTTGCCGCCATCGGCGCCGCGGCGAGTGGCACCGCGATGAGCAGGAACGATTGGAGGCGCGTACAGCCGTCGATTAGCGCCGCCTCGAAAAGCTCGTGCGGCATCTTCCGGAAAAACACGGACAGGATGAGAACGGTGAAGGGCAGCGCGCGCATGGCGTGGACGAGAATGATCCCCCACTTCGACCCGACCAGGCCTGCGGCCTGCATCATCATGTAGACGGGCGTGATCAGCGCGATCGTCGGGACCAGCGGGCTGAGGATCATGAACTGAAAAGTCAGCCGCTTTCCGGGAAAGACGTAGCGCGCAAAGACAAAGGCGGCCGGGGAGCCGAGGACGAGGTTGATGGCAAGCGCCGCCAGTGCGATCTGCATGCTGTTCCACAGGCTGAGCGGCGCCTGACGCGCGGCATCCGAGATCATCGTCCGGTTGGCGCCGGATTCCAGGTAGGCGGGCGGCAACTCTCCGGTGAAGATGAAGCGGTAGTTCTCCAGCGTGATCTCGTCGAACAGGCCGCGGTCGCTGGCGAACATGACGCGGTCAGGGATGACGCTGCCGGCCAGCGCCAGCAGGATCGGCCCGGCCGTGAACAGCAGGATCAGCCCGGCGCCGATCGCCGTCAGGGTGCCGTTCCAGAACCGGTTCAAACCACCTGCTCCTCGAACAGATCGGAAGGCAGCGCCTTGACGATGGCGAGGATCAGCACGACCGAAATGGCCACGACGATAAAGGCCACCGCGGAGCCTGCGCCGAAATCATACATCGAAAAGCTCTCCTTCCAGATGTGGAAGGACAAGAGGGTGGTGGCCGTGCCCGGCCCTCCGCCGGTCATCGCATAGACGATGTCGTACGTCGTGAAGGCGGTCAGCGCGTTGTAGATGAGCAGCACGACCAGGATGGCCTTGATGTGCGGGAGGATCACAAACCGCAGGCGCTGCCAGGCCGTGGCCCCGTCGATCCTGGCGGCTTCCGTCAGCTCCGGATTGAGCGTCGACAGCGCCGCCATGATCAGCACGACCGAAAACGGGACCTGGGTCCAGACTTGGGCCACGACCACCGACACGAAGGCGAGATTCGGATCGGTCAGCCAGCCGATCGAGCGGTCGATCAGCCCAAGGCTGCGCAGCGTGGAATTGATCACCCCCCAGCTGGGATGGAAGACCCAGATCCACAGCACCGCGCTGATCGCGCCGGGCAGAACCCACGGCAGCAGCACGATCGAGCGCAGGATGCCGACGCCCGGAAAGCTCCGGTTCAGGAACATCGCCACGGCCGTGCCGAGCAACACCACCGTCGGTGCCGCGCAGGCGGTGAACAGCAGCGAGTTCTGCAGCGCCGTGACGAAATAGTCGCCGGTCACCACGTTGCGGTAGTTCTCCAGGCCCACCCAGTCCTCTCCGGGGAACAGCAGCATCACCTGGTGCAGGCTGGTCCACAGCGCGTGGCCGACCGGAAAGAGGGTGAAGACGGCAACGGGCAGGAGCGCCGGAAGGACCCAGAAAAAGGGAAAGCGGTCGGTCGTCCACATCGGGCGGGCTGAAATAGGGGCGAATGGGCGGCCGCGTCCGCGACCGCCCGTCTTGGGTCAGTTCTTGGCCATCTTGTCGCGGAAGCCGTTCCAGCGCTCCGCGCCGGACTTCATCACCTCGTCGACCGTGGCCTCGCCCACCATCGCCTGGGCCAGGAGCGGGCGGAAGTGGGCTGCCCAGACGGATGTCCATTCCGTCCAGGTGCCCGGCCGGGCCGACGAGACCTGCTGCTGCAGGGCAGCGGAATCGATCCACTTGTTCCACGCTGCCTTGACGTCGGCATCCTCGAACAGCGGGAGCTGGCCGAAGCCGAGGCCCTTCTCCACCGCCCAGCGCTTGGCGACCACGTAGGGCTTGCCGGCCATGTAGTTGACGAACTTCCAGGCGGCCTCGGCGCGCGCCGGGTCCTTGGCGGCTTCCGCGGTGATCGAGTAGAACTTAGTGAAGCCGAGCGTGGCGTGCGCCTCGCCGGGCATTGGGGCCAGCGCGAACTGGCCGGCCAGCGGCTGCTCGGCCGCGTTGTTCATGGCGGCGAGGACGTAGTTGTAGACGATGGTGAAGGCATGCCGTCCAGTATTCATGGACGGGATGATCTTCGATTCATGCGTCTCCTGGGCAACAAGGTCCTTCTTGAACGCGTCAACCAGCCATTCCAGCTGCTTGTAGGCGGCGTTCTGGGGGTCGCCGAAGAGGGCAGTGCCGTCCTTGTCGAACAGATCACCACCGCGGCCGTAAGCCTGGGCGACAAAGGCGTCGAAGAAGTTCGGGAGCTCCTGGTCGAACTCGTAGACGATCGGGTGCTCCATGCCGCCTGCCTTGAGCTTCTCGGCGGCGGCGGTCACTTCTTCCCAGGTGGTGGGCACCGCGATGCCGGCATCCTCGAGTATCTTCTTATTGTAAACGAACGAGATGGTGTCGGCGTAATAGGGCAGCCCGTAGAGCTTGCCGTCGTAGGTCATATCGCTCAGCGCAAAACCGGCGACATCCTTCTTGAGGTCGGCGACTGCTTCCGGCGGGGCGATGTCGTCCAGCGGCGCAACGAAGCCGGCGGCGGCCCAGGCCGGAAGCCAGTCCTGGCCAACATAGGCGACGTCCGTCCGCGTGCCGCCGCGGAAGCGCAGCACCATGCTGTCGTGGTAGTCGGGCCAGGTGTAATCGGTGATGTTGACCTTGATGCCGGGGTTCTCGGCCTCGAACTTCCGGGCGTTGTCCTGGATGGTATCGAGCGAGTAGTTCCAGACGACGAATTCCAGCGTGATGTCCTCGGCCGCCGCCGGTTGCGCCAGCGCAGCGCCGGTCAGCAGGGCGCATGCCGCGAGGAGTCCTTTCAGTGCCATCACAATCCTCCCATGAGTGCCGATTTCCGCGGCTTTGCACGCTCCGCCGGCCCGCGATCGGGCGATTGACGGACGCATCCAGAGTCGGAGTATAGGAACTGTTTCGAACCAATCGCAACCACTTTGGGCGGATTTGCGGGACTGAGAGCGGCATGCGCTGGGAAGAATTGAGGGTTCCCGAGATCGCGGCGCTGGACCGCGATGCGACCGTGCTGGTCCTGCCCGTCGGCTCCGTCGAGCAGCATGGACGCCACATGCCCGTCGGCACCGATACGATGCTTGCCCATTCGGTGGCGTTGTCGGCGGCGGCTAGAATGGAGGGGCGGGTCGCCGTTATGCCGCCGCCCTGGTATGGCTTTTCCGCCCATCACATGCGCTTCCCCGGAACGGTCACGCTGAAGGCAGCGACCATGATGGCGCTGGTGGAGGATATCGTCGGGTCCGTGGTGGAGCACGGCTTCCGCCGCATCGTGGTCGTGAATGGGCATGGCGGCAATGGCGGCATCATCGATGTGCTTGCCTCCACGCTGGGGAACCGGTTCTACGGACAAGCCCGGATTGCTTCGCTGACCTATTTCCAGCTGGCCAGAGCCGCAATTGCCGAGCTCCGGGAATCGGCGGAGGGCGGGATGGGCCACGCCTGCGAGTTCGAGACCGCAATGCTGCAGCACATCCGGTCCGACCTGGTGAAGATGGACGCGGCCAGCGTCACATACCCCGATCCCGGCTCCAGGTACCTGACGACCGATCTGCTCGGCGGTTCGGCCGTGCGGACTTATCACGACTTCGGCGATCTTTCCCCGACGGGGACGCTCGGCGATCCGTCCCTCGCTTCGCCGGAGAAAGGGGCGAGGTTCCACGACGCGGTGTCCGCTGAGCTGGCCGCCTTCCTGGACGATTTCTCCCGCTGGCCGATGCGGGGCGACGACAAGCGATGATGGGGGTAGGTGCGTCCGGCCACGAGCGGCGATCGGGGAGGTAGATCGGCTGATGTCGGACTTCCGCGCTGAGGACGAGGCCGCTTGGGCGATCATGACGCATGATCGGGCCACGCCGTCGCTGGTCTACCGGCTGCTGCTCAGGAGCCTCCATGATGGACACCTGGTCCCAGGAGCCAAGCTGCCGAACGAGCGGGATCTTGCCCGCCAGCTGAAGACGAGCCGCACCGCCGTACGATCTGCACTGGCGATGATGGAAGGGCAGGGGCTGATCCGGCGGCGCTCCGGGAGCGGGACTTATCTCGCCGACGACGCGCGCGATGTTTTCGCCCGGATGGATCAGACAAATGTCGCAACGCCGAAGAACGTGCCGAGCTTCGTGGAGATCGTCGAGGGCCGGCTGCTGTTCGAGCCGGCGATGATGAGCCTGGTCGTGAGCCGCGCCGGCGACGCCGACATCGAGGCGATGCGCGGCACACTCGATGCAATCTTGGCGGCGGCGAGCTGGCGCGAGTTCAAGGAAAGCATCTACGGGCTGCACGCCCAGATTTTTGGCGCCACGAGGAATCGCTTCCTCATGCAGATCATGGACAACATTCTGGCCGACCGGCGGGCGGTGTTGTTCGACGGCAAGGATACTGAGAAGCCGGCCCTCTTGCCGGTGAGACAGCAGACCTGGAAGGAGCTTTCCGCTATCGTCGATGCGATCGCCAGCCGCGACGCCAAACGCGCCCAGGCGCTGGTTTCAGATCACCTGATGCGGACGCTCGCCACCATCAACATCTGGCAGTGACCTGGGCCCGTCACCGGTCTTCTCGCGACCGGTCGTGTTCGGCCGGGGTGTCCTCGTCCGTCGCCGCGGGCCAGCTCCGCGCGAAGTTGATGTCCTGCTTCGCCCGCAGGTCGCGCATCAGGTTCTCGGCGGTTCCGCCGTGCCTGAGGTAGCCGTCCAGGGCGAGCATCATGACGTCGATCCACTCCGAGAGGTCCTCGGGGTTGGCCCTTATTTCGGCGAGCTCCGTCTCGATGTGACGGGTGAGCCCAAGCGTCTGACGCCCGCTGCCGAAGGTGTCGAAAGACCACCTACGGTGGCGCTCGACGAAAATCTCGAAATCGCTCAAGGCGAACCCCTTGTTGCCGGGAACCCTGGACGGGCCGCTTCCATGTAGCGGGCGGCGGGGAGCGCAGTCCAATATTCGAGGGCAGTGATTTTGACGCGCAACGGGGCCCGGTGCGCTCGGGCCGCCCGGCGTGGGGCCGGGGCGCGGGCTACCGCCGGCGTTTCAGCTTTTCAGCCCCAAGCACGGAATGCCGGTCACGAGCTTCCGTCACAAACCACGGAAGCCGGCTTGCCGCCATCGGCTTGGCAAACAGATAGCCTTGCCCGAACCCACAGCCCATCGAGACGAGCCTGTCCAGTTGGGCCTGGGTCTCGATACCTTCCGCAACAACGGTCAGGCCCAGTGCCGCCGCCAGCCCGATCAACCCGCCGACAATGGCGGCGTCGCCGTCGTCTGAGGCGACATTGGAGATGAAGCTCTTGTCGATCTTCAGCTCATCCACGGTGAAGCTCTTCAGGTGCGTCAGGGACGAGAACCCTGTCCCGAAGTCATCGAGCGAGATCTTGATGCCCGCCTCATGCAGGACCTGCAGCGTTTTAGCTACCCGCTCGTTGCGGTTGTCGAGCAGTACCGTCTCGGTCACCTCGATTTCGAATTCATCGCAGCCGATCCCGGCGTCTGCCAGTTGGCCCAAAATGGTCGCGGCCACATCGTCATCAGCGAAGTCAAACGACGACAGGTTGAGCGAAACCCGCCCGGGCTTCAGCCCGATCGCATGCCATGCCTGCATGTCGCTGACGATGTTGGCCAGCATTGCGCGGTCTATCCCGGTCGACAGCTCGCTTTCCTCGAACGCCACCTTGAACGCGCTTGGCGGCAGTAGCCCCTTTGTCGGATGCTTCCAGCGGGCAAGCGCTTCAAACCCAACAAGTTTGCCGGAAGCGAGCTCCACCTTCGGCTGGTAGAAAGCGATGAACTCGTCGTGGGCTAATGCTCGCTGCACATCGGCGATCACGGCAGCCCGCTGCTGCGCCTGTTCGAGCAGTTCCGGCGTGAAACGGGTCAGGCGATCTCGCCCGGACCGCTTGGCGGCGTAGAGGGCGAGGTCGGCGGATTTCAGGATATCAAGGGACGTGGAGGCATGTTCCGGAAAGGACGCAAGCCCCAGGCTCGCCGCAACGCGCCGGGTTTTTCCTTGATAATGGAAACCTTGACGCAAGGCGTCCTGGATGCCGCCCGCCAGCCTAGCGTGATCGTCCGGTGTCGCAGGGCCCTCCACGACAACGGCGAACTCGTCACCGCCGAGGCGGGCGACCAGCCCCTTCGAACCGACCCTGTCCCGCAAGACGTCCGCCGCGAACTTCAGCAGGCAGTCACCGGCATCATGACCGAGCGTATCGTTCGTATCCTTGAAGTTGTCGATGTCCACCACAAGAAGGGTAACTTCAACGCCCCGCTTGGCAGCCGACGCGATAGCCCGGTCCAGCTTCGCCTGGATCGCGGCGCGGTTGAGCAGGCCCGTCATGGCGTCGTGGCTGGCCGCGTAGAGCAGCTTCTCTTCCGCTGCTTTTCGCGCTGTGATGTCGGAACTGACCCCGACAATCCTGCCCGGATCGGAGGGCCCCACGGCCGTCGTCGTCGTACGCAGCCAGAGGTAATGCCCTTCGGCGCCACGGAAGCGGAACTCGATCGTGGTCGTGCGCGGGGCAGGGGTCGAGATCACCGAGGCCACCTTGCGGCGGTCGCTGGGATGAACCCGATCGAGGAACTCGGTTATGTCGGCGGAACTGAACCCCAGAAGTTCCTCGGAATTGTCCGACATCGTTGTGACGCCGGTTTCGACATTGTACTCCCATGCCACCATCCGGGCCGCTGCAAGGCCGAGGCGCCAGCGCTTTTCGCTGTGCTGGCGCTCCAGCTCGGTCCGTTTGCGTTCGGTGATGTCCTCGATCGCCCCGACGACCCGCGCTGGATTGCCGGAAGGATCCGGGACAAGCCGGCTCCATTCGCTCCACCAGCGCTCCTCCTGGGTATCGAGCCGGTAAACGCGATAGGTGATGCTGTAAGGTTCGCGGTTCTTGGAAGTCACCGCTGCCTTGAGGGCCGCGGCTACCCTGTCACGGTCCTCCTTGTGCACCAAGGTGTAGAACACGTCGTCGTCTATCGGGGCGTCGGGGCTGATCCCCGCAAGGGCGCGGAGCTTCAAAGACCATTCGGTTCTGCCAGACGGCAGTTCCATGTCCCAGATACCCAGACCGGTGGCCTCGACGGCGAGCCGGAGCAGTTCCTCCTGCTCTCTCAGCTCCTGTTGGGAAGCACCCCGATCGAAGCGGTCGGAGTCCGCGGCGCGGCGACTGCCGGTGCCGAAGAGGTCCCTCGCGGCGCTTCTGGCGGACATCTCAGGTTGTCATCCTTCACGGACCAGACCACCTCGTGGGCGGCTGCCGTAAACCGGGCTGGTGGTTAGCCCCGGAAGAATGCACCCGTAATCGATAAAAACTTCTGAACAGCGCGCCGCATCTGGCGCTTTCCGCGCGGGGCACGCCCGACTCAAAGTTGTTGGCTTGTGAGGCGAAATACGGTAAGTAATTGTTAACTGCGTTGCTTACCTGTTCGAGGACATCGATGACCCTGAGTGCGTCTGACGGAGCACCTGAGTGGCTGAGCGCCAACCGTGCGAACTGGGACGAGCGGGTCGAACATCATCTTGAAGCGCCGAGCTATGGCCTCAAGGACTTGCGCGATGGGAATGGCAAGCTCCACCCCATCGAGGCGCGAGAACTGGGGAGCGTCCAGGGCAAGCGAATTCTTCATCTGCAGTGCCACTTCGGGAGGGACACCCTGGCATTGGCTCAGCAGGGCGCCGAGGTCGTCGGCTTGGACTTCTCGCCTGCCGCGGTTGAGGCGGCGCGCAAACTGGCCGGCGAACTGAATCTGTCGGCAAGCGCGAACTTCGTCGAAGCCAACGTTTATGATGCGCCGTTCGCCCTGGAAGGGCGGGCGCTGTTCGACATCGTCTTTGTTACCTGGGGCAGCCTTTGCTGGCTTCCGGATGTCGGGGCATGGGCCAAGGTGGTGGCCCACTTCCTCAAGCCGGGCGGCTACTTGTACCTTGCCGATGCTCATCCTGCGGCGATGGTTCTGGAGGACGCCGAGCCGAAATCGTTGCCGGTTCTTCACCTGCCGTATTTCAGCAACGGTCCGATCGTGGAGCACGATCCTACGGACTACGCCAACCCGAACGCACGTTTGCAGAATGCGGTTACCCATGAGTGGATGCACTCCCTGTCAAGCATCTTGACAGGGATCAGCCAGGCCGGTTTGCGGCTCGAGTGGTTCCATGAGCATCCAGAGGTGCCGTGGCGCATGTTCGCCGATCTGGTGCCGTTGCCCGGCGGTCTTTACGGCTGGCCGAACAAGCAGTGGATGCCGCTCTCCTTCTCGCTGAAGGCCAGCGCCTAGCTCTCGCTCCGACCGAAGTGCGGCTTCAAACTTCGCCGGTTGCCGCAGAAACGTGCCCCAGAAGCGTGATCGATGCCGATCAGTGTCGTTGGATTGGATGCTGACGACACCCTCTGGCACAACGAGAGCCTGTTCCGCTTCACCCAGCAGCGTTTTGTCGACCTGCTTGCCCCCTTTGCGGATCGAGAGGTCCTTGAGCGGCGGCTGTCCGAGATCGAACGCAGCAATGTCGGCGTTTATGGCTATGGCGCGAAAGGCTACACGCTCTCGCTGATCGAGACGGCGCTCGAGGTCAGCGACTGCCGGATCCCGCCGGCCATGATACGCGACCTTTTGCACGCCGGTCGTGAATTGATGCTGCACCCGGTCGAGCCCCTGCCGGGCGTCGGCGATGCGCTGCGAGAGCTGGCCGAGGAAAATCGGCTGATCCTGATCACGAAGGGCGACCTGTTCCACCAGGAGGCGAAGCTGGCGGGATCCGGGCTGGGCCAGTTCTTCTCCGGGGTGGAGATCGTCAGCGAGAAGACGCCGGACACCTATCGGCGGATATTCGAGCGCTACGGGTCGGGACCGGAACACGCCGTGATGGCGGGAAATTCCGTACGGTCCGACATCATCCCCGCGCTGACGGCCGGCAGCTTCGCCGCGCTAGTCGCCTATCCCCTGGTGTGGGATCACGAGGCAGCCGATCCTCCCCGGGATCATCCAAGGTTCACGGAACTCGGGTCGCTCGGCGACTTGCCGGCCTGGATCGAGACGATCAAGACCAGGGGCTGATCACGCCACCGGGACGGCCCGCCTTTGCCGCTGATCCAGCGCGACCACGGCCACGCCGCTGACAACCACCAGGGCAATGCCGGCTAGAGCCAATGCGTTCGGCAGGTTTCCGAACACGACAAGCCCGGAGATCACAGCCCAGAACGTGAAGAAGTAGAAGAACGGCGCCACCGTCGATGCCGGACCGATGCGATACGCCATGAACAGGAAGAAATGGCCGCCGAGGAGGAACAGCCCGGCCGCACCAAGCAGGAGCAGATGCCGCGACGTAGGCAACGTCCATTCCTCAAAGGCAAGGTGAGCTATGCCAGCCCCGAGAAGGACCACCAGGGTGGCGCCGAACGCAACCACCAGCCCGGGCACCTCGGCGGGAACCCTGCGGCCGGAAATGTCACGGGCGGCCCCGAACACAGCATTCGACAGCGCCAGCAATGCATAGATCGAGATGCCCTCGGCGCTGGGCTGTGCCACCATCAGCGCGCCGGCAAAGCCCAGGCTGACGAGAGCGGCTCTTCGCCATCCCAGCTTTTCGCCCAGGAAGAAGGAGGCGCCGAGCAGAACAAGGAGCGGCGTGATCTGGCCCAATGCCGCCGCATTGGCCAGAGGCATGTTCGCCAGCGCGATTATGAAGCTCAGGATGGCGATCAGTTCCATGCTGTTCCGCAACAATACTGAGGGGCGCAGCAGCAGCGGCATCTGGCGCGCAAACCCAACGGCAAGGAGCAGGGGGACAGCCCAAAGCGTGGCGAAAGCGCCGCGAAGCAGCAGCACCTCATAAGGGGGCAGGCCCACCGTCGCGAGTTTCATCAAGGTGTCGTTGGTAACGTAGGAGGCCGTCGCCACGATCATGAACAGCGGCCCTTGGAACCGCCAGAAAAACAGGGACATCGGTGAGCGGGATAACAGTGGGGCGGATTTGATAGCCGAGGCTGCCGGCTATTGCGATCCGAAAAGCCAGCGCGGGTGAGCCAGCCATCGTATTTCGCTGGCCAGGGGCAGGCCGGGCAGCACCGCGATGCCTGCCCACGCATGCTTCCGATCCGGCTCAGGCGTTCTCGGAAATCGGGAGGTGCACGGCGCGATCAGTTGTGCTGAACGCTGCAGGGCTGCTCCGCGCCACGCCATGCCTGCGGGACAGCCGCGCAGCAAGGTGCTGCAGGACCAGGTTGCTGGCGTCCGCTGCCACCACGTCCAGCGGCCGCGCGCAAGGAATGATGTGGCCGTTGCGCAGTGTCCCGACCAGTTCGGCGTAGGCCTGGCGCTGTCGAGCGGTCTCCTCGAACGGCACTTCCTGCTTCCGGGACTGCAGGACTTCGGCAGGCGCATCCAAAAGCAGGATCAGGTCCGGCTTCGGGATGCAGCGCCAGATCGCCTGGACGAGCCAGCTCGGGCCGCCATACCGGTAGCGCACTGGGTCCACCAGAACGTCAACGAAGTGGCGGTCGTTCAGAACGAGCGTCGTGCGCGCTAGATCCAGGTGCCGCACGGCGTATCCCAATGTGTAATAGCCGCCCCAGTAGAGCACGGCGCGGGCCACGGACTGGACGAAGGAGCGTGGCGGCAGCGCGTGCGGGATGGCGTTCGGGCGGTAGCCACCGTGCCGCAGCTTGTGGACCACCGCTGGCGTGAAGCCATAGCATTCGGAGCGGGCAAACGCTCCGGCCATCCTGCTTTCAAGAGCTTCGATTGTCGAGGACTTGCCGGCGCCGTCGGGCCCAAGCAGCGCAACATAGACGCCTCCGGGGCGCAGCAGCCGACCGACCCGCCCGGCCTGCCTTCCCAGCAGGCCTTTGAAGTAAGCCGCGGGACGGCGGGCAATCGAGCGCCACCGGAGTTCTGCCTGCAGGTCAGGGAGCCGGGCTTCCAGCGGTGCCAAGTCGCCAGAGGTCAGGGCGACTGCAATGATCTCCGCGTTTCGCCCGGTCCAGAAGCGACGGACCTGCGTGCCGCAGCCGGTGGAGTCCTGCCGATAAAGGCTGCCCATCGCCGCCCAGCGGTCGGCATCGAGACGGCCTTTCGCGATGGATCTGGTCAGACGAATGCCGAAGGCGAGGTCGCTCGCCGGAACCCAGAATTGGCCGGACCGGCGCCGCGTCGCCAGGATCTCGCTGGCTGTGTAATGCGCGACGGCGTCAACGGCTGCATGGGCCGAGAAGTCGAGGTGCAGGAACACCGGGCCGGAGCCCTTGTCCGCGCCGGCCAGCACCAGATAGGAGCCATGGCACTGGACCGGTTCGCCGCCGATCTTGTCCCGGTTCCTGCCGAGCAGCGCAACCAGATCGCTGGGGGAAACGGCATCCTCCAGGATGCAGTCCACGTCGGAGGTGACCTGCTCGGGGAAGTTCTCGTAGCCGTGGCTCAGGCAGTAGCGGACGCCCGCGCGGTCGAGGACCTCGAAAACCGCCGACAGCATCCGTGCCCGACGGTTATCCGCGGTTTCGGTGTTCTCCGCGCATCCGACGTCCTGTGTCTGGTCCGACCGCAAGCCGGCGAGATGCGCGGAGTTGTGGGTGTTCATGTGTTCTCCGGAAGGGCGAAAGCTTGGGTCACGACAGGGAGGCGGCGACGCGAGGACCGGCGCTGGAATAGCCGGCCCCGACAGATGGGCTAAGGCCGCGCCGCGGCAGCAGCACTGAGAGCGCGATCCAGCGCCCGACGGAACTGAACAGATTGGCGATCGTGATCGCGACGGCCGCGCCCAGAAGCCCGCCCACCGTCATCAGCGCAAAAACGAGGACAACATTCAGAACAGCCGCCGCGCCGGCGATCGCCGCGGTGGCGCGCGGCCGCTCCATCGAAGCGAGGGCGTTCGAGGCCGGTATGCCGACAGCCGAGATGAGCACGGAGAAGGCCAGAATGGAAACGATTGCGCCGTGGCCCGACACCATCCCGTCCGGGTAAAGGAGGTTGAGGATCGTTTCTCCGCCGATCAGCACACCGAGGAAGAAGGCGGCCATGAGCCCGCCCAGCAGAAGCGCGTCGCGGATGCTCTGGCGGTAGAGCGCCGCCCCGCCCTGTTCCTTCCAGGTAAGCACGGACCTCGGCACAAGGAGGTTGTAGATCCCCAGCATCACCGGGTTGGCAAACGAAACCACGCTCATGCAAGCGGCGTAGATGCCGGTCACCGCTGGGCCAGCCACCAGCATGGAGATCCAATAGGTGGAGTATCCCTGGATGAGCAGCGCGGCTCTCGACAGAAAGAGCCACTTCCCCACGTGCCAGCTCTGCCTGGCGTTGTCCCTTAAGCGCACGAACCGGACCGAGAAATCGGCGCGCGCCTTCAGCATCCAAGCGACCAGGGCGACCCCGTTGGATATGGCGATCGCTGCATACGCCGTGTTCGGCGACAGGGACCCGAACGCGGCGATCGCTCCGATAAGGCACAGCTGAAGCAGTCCCGACCCGGTGTCGAGCGCCAGCGCGCGACCGAAGTTCACGCGTGCGATGTCGAAATCTCGCGCGAACTCGCGGACCAGGACGAACGGGACCGCCGCCGCAAGCAGCCATAGCGTTGTCGCAACCGCGCCTCCGACGCCGGTCAAGCTCAACAGCAGAGCCGTGGCGCCAAGCAGGACCATGCAGCCGGCCGCCAGGGCGCCGCTCAGCAGCAGGCACGAGAAGGCATGTTCCGCTGTCTCCTCTGCCGGTCGGTGCCGCTGGATGGCGTAGGGCAACGAGATCAGCGAGTGCTGGACGGCAAGCGCCACGCCAAGCACCGAAATCCCAAGCGCGAAGGCGCCCACCTGCGCGATGTCGGTCGCATGAGCGACCATGACCAGCGTCAGGAAGCTGGTTGCGCTGGCGACCGCTTGGTCCGCACAGGCGAGTACCGGCTTGCGCGAGGCCTGCCGCAACAGGAAGGGCAGGGCGGTGCCGGATCTCCGTCGCGGAAACTCCGATCGCGCCGCGCTCAACGAGGCTCCTTTCAATTGGAGGTCTCCGTTTTCGCTGACCCGGTGCGCGCCGGGCGGACCGACCGGAGAAGCGAGGCGACACGGCCCACACCGGTTGCGGCCTGGATCGCTTCCTTGATGCGAGCCTTGCCGCTCCGCCTCATCTCGTCCGTCCGCCGCAGCGCCGATACGCGCAGGCCGGAACTGCGGGGATGTGCGGAGAAGATCAGGTCTGCGACGGAAATCCGCTCCGGCCAAAGATCATCTACGACGTGGGCGCCGGCCGTTGCCGAATCGAGACGGTCGGCCCAGCCTTCCGAGAGGAAGCTGCGGATGACCTCCACTTCGAGGAGGAGACCGGCGGAATAGGTCCGGTACGCCTCGTCGAAACAGCACTTCACCGTGAAACCCGTGCGCCCGGCGAAGGTCATGAGGCTGACGGCGATCGGCTTGCCGTCGAGACTGAGGACGTCGGCCCGGCAGATCGAATTCGCCTCGTCGCCGGTGAATGCGGTTTCGGCAAACCGCCTTGTTTCCGCCCGGCAGGCGAGCGCGGTGCCGCGCCGGCCTTTCCAGCCGGCTGCCTCGATTGAAAGGACGGCGCGGACGGCCCGGTCCAGGCCCTCACCGCTGCGATGCACCTCGTGCCGGACGGGGGCTAGCTTCTCGAGGCGACGGCGATTCCGTTCGAGATCCTTCCGGCGCTTCTTGTCGACATGGCGCTGCATGTGCTCCTCGAAGGTCAGCCCTGTGCTCAGGGCGGCTCGCTCGAAACGGCGCGACAGGGACCAGGTGAACCCCTCCCGTTCCAGTGCGGCGATCATCGCTCGACAAGACGGGCCATCGACGTTCAGTGCCGGAAGGCGCCACGCGCCGCGGCTTTCCGCTGCCAGCATCCTGAGAAGGACCTGGGCTGCCTCTGTCGCCCGCTCTTTGTCGAGGAGCGGCGTGCAACTGAACGTGTAGTCGGTCTGCCACGCCTGGCCGGCCGCGCGCAGCAGCGGCGCCGGCACGGCTGGCCGGGTTACCGGGAGGAGGCCGACGAGCCTTGTCTCGTCGCGGACGACGGCAAACCGGACCTTTGCGCTTGCCGCGGTGGTGTCCAGGAGAGCTTTCGCGAAGGGCGGTGTATAGTAGACGTTGTCTTCCAGGCTCCTGCCGCAGAGATCTTGCCAATCCGGGATTATTGCCGGGAGCTCGCCGCGGTCGAGCATCTCGCTCTTGAGACCCAGCGTCCAATTGGGTGTTTGCAGCATCATTAACGCCCCGACGGACCGGCCCCAGGCCGCACGCTGCGCGGGTGTAGTGAGTTCAACATCTGCGCATCTTTGGGCACTCACTAGCGGTCGGCCCAAAGCCATTACAATTGTTAACGAAATCTATGCTTAATTGCTGACGATCCGCGCCCCCTGACCGTATACGACCCTGCTGGATATCAGGCAGCTTCGTGCGCCAAGATGCGGAGAATTCGATGGCGGTAGGTGGCGGCCGGGAACGCGTTCTCGTGATCGGCGACGATATGCGGATTTTCCTGGCGGTAGTCCGGTCGCTCGGCCGCGCCGGCAAGGAGGTCCACGCGGTGCCCTTCAATTGGCACTCGCCGGCGCTGCGCTCCCGCCATGTTTCGCAGGTCCACCAGATTCCGCGCTACTCGGACGACCCAGCCGGCTGGCTGGCGGCCATTGCCCAGATCCTGCGGGCGGGTGGCTTCACCGCGATCATCCCCTGCTGCGATCGCGCCATCATCCCCTTGCATGTGCACCGCTCCGAACTGGGCGCCTGCAAGATCGCCATCCCCGCGGCAGACGCCATGGATACCTTGTTCGACAAGGAGCAGACCCGCGAGGTTTGCCAGCAGCTAGGCATTCCAGTGGCAGGCGGAGCCCGGCTGAGCCCGTCGGATGGCCCGGCCGATCTGGGGGCCCGCTTCGGCCTGCCGCTTATCCTGAAGCCCCGGCGCTCCTATTCGATTGATCGGCTGGAGACCTGGGGCAAGGTGTGGGTGATCGAGAGCCGCGACGAGCTCGACCGTGTCTTGCCGACCATCGAGGACCGCTCCCGCTACCTGGTCGAATCCTTCTTCGAGGGAGTTGGCGTCGGCGTCTCCGTGATCGCCCAGGACGGCGAGATCTTCCAGGCTTTTCAGCACCGCAGGCTGCGGCAGGGGAAGGGCGGTCCGAGCTCGTATCGGATCAGCGAAGTTGTCCATCCGGAACTGCTCGATGCGGCGCGGGCGCTGTGCCGCCGCACGAACCTGAATGGCGTGTGCATGTTCGAGTTCAGGTTCAATCTCGCGACCGGCAAGTGGATCCTGATCGAGACGAACGCCCGCTTCTGGGGGTCGATGCCGTTGCCGGTCTCGCTCGGCGTGGACTTCCCGCGCTACCTCTACGATCTCATCGTGTTCGGTCGTCGCCACCCGACGGCGGCTTACCCTGCCGGGGTGAGAAGCCGGAATGTTGTACTTGACGGGTTCAACCTGATTAGCGGGGTGAAGGAGCTGGACCGCCACAACGTCGGACCCTGGCTAGGCGCGCTGTGGGACTACGCAACCCAGCCGATCCGCTGGGCGACGGGCAAGGAGCGGTCGGACAGCTTCGTGCGCGACGACCTTAAGCCGGCCTTTTGGGAATGCGCGGTCCTTTGGCGGGACGTAGCCAACAAGATCGTGCGGACGAACCGCCCGGAGCTCACCCGGCGTTCCAGCGATGCTAGAGCGGAAGTCGCGACCATATAGGACGGCAGACGGTCCAGTGTCCGCCGGCCTCACGCTGCCTGAGGCAGCTCAACGGCGGTCTCGACCCGGTTGCGACCGCCCCGCTTGGCGCAGTAGAGGGCCTTGTCGGCTGCTGCGTAAGGGCCGCCGGCGGCCGGTTCGGCACCAAGCTCGGCCAAGCCAATGCTGAGGGTCACCCCACTGGGCCCAGCGTCGCCGAAGGATTGCGCAGCGGCGATGCGGCGCAGTGATTCCGCCGCACCTTCCGCACTCCGCTGGTCACAGCCGAGCAGAACCACACCGAATTCATCGCCGCCGAGCCTGCCGCAGGCAAACGGGGCAGGGAAGCAGAAGCTGATGACCCGGCCCACACGCTCGATCACGGCATCGCCGGTCGGATGGCCATAGGTGTCGTTGATGGCCTTGAAGCTGTCGATGTCGGCCAACAGCAAATAGCCGCGCCGTCCACTCCCCAGATTCTGGTCGGCCGCCTCGAAGAATGTGCGCCGGTTGAGCAGCCCGGTCTGCGGGTCGGTGCGGCTGAGGATCTCGAGCTTCTCGTTTGCCCTGAACAGCTGCAGATTGGCTCGGGTCAGCGCCCCAGGAACACGGCGGACATGAGCGTCGCCGTGAACGTCGTCTGCACGAACGAGAGGACGATGTAGGGCGAGCCGGTGAACAGGTTGATCGCGAGGTCGTTCAGGTCGGCCCCGACAACCACCATGGCGGTCAGCCGCGTGACTTCGACGACCACGTCGCGGCGCGACCGGACTTCGCGAAACAGCCGCCATGGGGCGGGCGTTTTCTTCGGCATGGCTTGCCCGGCATCCATGGAGTGCAACATCGAAACGATGCCGGCAGAATGCGGTCGCTTCAGCAGCGATTTCTGCCGTCCGGAAGTAAACATCTCGTTGCAACGGACGGCCGCAAGGGCCGCCCCGGAGGATTGCGAAGTCCTCCCCGACCAAGACAAGCCAGGCTGTTTAGGGCCTCAGTGGCCGTTCAACCGAATGGGGTTCCCATCCAGCGCGGGATATTGCCATCCCACCGACTCAGGCAGGGACGGGGCCGACCGTTTCCGCGCAGCGGCATCGACAACAGCGGCTGGCTCCTGAACTGTGGTGGCCGTGCGGTCCCTCAACTCGAGGATCTTGCGCAGTTCGTGATGCGTGAGGTCCATCAGCGCGGCATCGCGCCAGCGTGTCCGCGTCGCCCCGTTGTTGGAGAACGGCCATTCGCGGCGTTCCTCCTCGACCATCAAGACGACCTTGCCGAACAGACAACGGCGAAAGCAGAACCGTCCGGTGAGCGACATCTGTGTACTTCCTTCATTGATGCCTCAGTGGTCCGATAATGCATCCAGTAATCCGTTCCGCTTACGCGCAGGGGTCGCCACGGTTGCGTTAGCGCTCGGTTGAGGGCGCCTCCGTCCTAAAGTCCCGGATGAAAGAGGCGCGGCCAAGCGCTTGATCCGGGCCCCTGTCCGGTCCAAAGCATCGCACGTCGGCATCCCCGGGCCGGCAAAGCGGCGGGGCAGCGATTTCGGGGGAGGACTACGCATGCCTTCGGCAAAGGAGCAGGCGATGAACCGGCTGGACTCGGCTCTCCAGGGGCTGGAGTTCGCGGTGCAGCAGCGCATGCTGCACATCGGCAGCGCCGACTCGATGGCCGATGAGGTGCAGATGCTCAGCGTGGATCGGGCGCGTCTCGCCGAAAGCCTCGACCAGAGCCAGGCAAGAGCCGCGAGGCTGGAAAATGCCAACCGTGGCGCGTCTCGCCTCGTCGCCGCGGCAATCGGCGCCATCCGCGCAACGCTGGGCGGAAATCCGGAGCAGCGCTGATGGGGCAGGTCAGCCTTTCGGTAAACGGCAGCATCTATCGGATGGCCTGCGAGGATGGCGAGGAGGAGCATGTCGCACAGCTCGGCGCGCGCTTCGACGAAGCAATAGAAGAGCTGCGCAGCGCGGTAGGCCCGATTGGCGACCAGCGGCTGCTGGTCATGGCCGGCATCCTCATGACGGATCGACTGGACGATGCGGAACGCCGCTTGCGGCAGGCCGAAGACGAATTGCGGCACATGCGGGAAACCCAGCAGCAGTCGAGCGCACGTGTGGACGGGGCCGAGAAGCGATTCGTCGAAAGGCTTGAAGCGGCGGCGGAGCGCATCGAGCGGTTGGTCCGGCGCCTCCAAAGCCCGCCCCGCTGACGCCACAGACCTCGATGCTCAGCGATCCTTGGTTCTATGCCGCCGCGATCCCGGCGGTCATCATTGTCGGTCTGTCGAAAGGCGGCTTCGGCGGCGGCGTCGCGGTTGTCGGCGTGCCTTTGATGGCGCTGGTGATCTCGCCGATTGAAGCCGCGGCAATCATGCTGCCCATCCTCATCGTCATGGATGTCGTCGCCCTGGCGGCGTGGTGGCGCGTCTACGACCGCAAGAGCCTGGCCATGTTGCTGCCGGCGAGCATCCTCGGGATCGGCATCGGCTGGCTTCTCGCCTCAAGCGTCACCGACGCGGAAGTGCGGCTGACAGTCGGACTCGTATCTGTCGTCTTCACGCTAAACTACTGGCTGCGGGGCCGCTCGGTGAGCGAGGCGAAGGAACACAGTGCTCCGAAGGCCTGGTTCTGGGGCGCCATTTCCGGGTTCACCAGCTTCGTCAGCCATGCTGGCGGCCCACCCACGCAGATGTACATGCTTCCACTGCGGCTCGACCCGAAGCTCCTGGCCGGCACCATGGTCCTGCTGTTCGCAGTCGTGAATTTCGTCAAGCTCATTCCCTATGCGGCGCTTGGGCAGTTCTCCACAGGCAATCTGGCGGCCTCGGCCATCCTCCTCCCGCTGGCGCCCGTTTCCACCTGGGCCGGCGCGCGGCTGGTGCACGTCGTCTCCGCCAAAACCTTTTACCTGGTCAGCTACACCGGCCTGTTCCTGATCGGTTTGAAGCTGCTCTGGGACGGAGCCACGGGCGTGTTCTGACCCAATAAAAAGGGCGCCCGCAGGCGCCCCGAACACAGCGGCGCCAAACTGGCGCCAGACAAGTCACGTCAGTGCATCGTTTCCTGGTTCTTCAGAAGGGCAATTGTGTCCTTGATGTGCAGCTTGCGTCGCTTCAAAGCGGCAATTTCCGTCTCGTCCATGCCGGGGTGGCTCTGAGCCTCCTGAATCACGCGCTTCAACGTCTCGTGACGCCGCTCGAGCTCTGCAAGATGCGATTCGACGGTCATTCCTCGCCTCCGTGTGGGTTGGACATGGTGAGCATGGCACAAACGCGGATACCTGTCGAACGGTTCGAGCCGCTGGCTTACCCCGCCGTAAACGGGCCCATTCGCCGTTCGAGTCCGCCGTGATATAGGGCGCGGGCAGCGGTTCGATTAGGCGGGCGAGAATGGGTGAAGAGGGTCAAGTCATTCAGGTCACCGACGCGGCGATCAGGACCGAATTGGCCCATCTGCGGCAGGAGCACCGGGACCTGGACAGCGCCATCGACGCCCTCCAGTCGAAGCCCCACCTGGACACGCTGCAGATGCAGCGCCTCAAGAAACGCAAGCTCACCCTGAAGGACCGCATCTCGGCGCTGGAAGACCGACTTCTCCCCGACATCATCGCCTAGACGGAACCGGGACGGCTTGACCCGGTTCAAGCCTGGCGACCGCCACCGGTCCTTGCCTCGCCCGGTCGGTTGTGATCGATGGCGCGGACCCCGCACCTTGTCAGGACAAGCATGACCCTATCGCATTCGGCCACCATGCCGGAGGGCGCTGCGTAGATGGCGCGCTCGGCACTCCTCAACGTGATGATCAACGCCGCGACCAAGGCGGCGCGCAGCCTGAAGCGCGATTTCGGCGAACTTGAAAACCTCCAGGTATCCCGGAAGGGGCCGGCCGACTTCGTGTCCGCCGCCGACCGCCGGGCGGAAGAGATCATCCACACCGAACTCCAGCGGGCCCGGCCGGGCTACTCGTTCCTGATGGAGGAATCCGGCGAGCGCCCAGGCGAGGACCCGCAGCATCGCTGGATCGTCGATCCGCTCGACGGCACGACGAATTTCCTGCACGCCATCCCGCTGTTCGCCATCTCGATCGCGCTCGAGCGGCAAGGCAGGCTCCATGCGGCGCTCGTCTACAACCCTATCACCGATGAGTTGTTCACCGCCGAGCGCGGCGGCGGCGCCTTCATGAACGATCGCCGCATCCGCGTCGCCGCACGCACTCAGCTGGCGGAAGCGGTGGTGGCCACCGGCATCCCCCACCTCGGCCGCGGCGACCACCCGCGCTTCATGCGCGAACTCGGCGCGCTGATGCCGGCGGTGGCCGGCATCCGCCGCTGCGGGGCGGCGGCCCTAGACCTCGCCTGGGTGGCGGCCGGGCGCTTCGACGGCTTCTGGGAGCGCGATTTGTCTCCCTGGGACATGGCCGCCGGGCTGCTGCTGATCCGCGAGGCCGGCGGCTTCGCCTCCGACTTGCGCGGCAGCGATGCCATCCTGGACAGCGGCAACGTCGTTGCCGGCAACGAGGCGATCCATCGGCAATTGTTATCCGTGCTCCGCGACGGCGGCGGCCTTTCCGGTTAACCTGCCGGAAGAAACGCGCTACAATTCCCGCAGAGGAGCGCCAGGCAAGAGGAGATCGATGGCACGCGACTTCGATCCCTACATGCTTTCCAGTCCGCGGATCTTCCTGGTCAGGATGGTCATCTTCCTGGTCATAGCGGCGTTCGTGCCCCTGGTTCTCTACCGCGAAGTTGCGAGCGCCTTCATGAGCAATCCGGGCCTGAACGGGTTGATCGTCGGTGTCCTGATCGTCGGGATCGCCATGTCGATCCGCAACGTGGTCGGGCTCATGCCGGAGGTAAAGTGGGTCAATTCCTTCCGCCGCCGCGAGATCGGGTTCGAACAAGCCGCGCCGCGCCTCGTTGCGCCCATGGCCGCCCTGCTGAGGGACCGCGCCGACACCCTGGCGCTGTCGACCTCGACGTGGCGCTCGATCCTCGACTCCATCAGCACCCGGCTCGATGAGAACCGCGAAATCCTGCGCTACCTGGCCGGCCTGCTGGTCTTCCTCGGACTGCTCGGCACCTTCTGGGGCCTGGTGACAACTGTTACTTCCGTCGGCGCCACGATCCAGTCGCTGAATGTCGGCTCCGGCGAGGCGGGCGTCATCTTCGAAGACCTCAAGACCGGCCTGGCGGCGCCGCTGGCCGGCATGGGGATTGCGTTCTCGTCCTCCCTCTTCGGGCTTTCCGGCTCGCTGATCCTCGGTTTCCTCGACCTTCAGGCGGGACAGGCGCAGAACCGCTTCTACACGGAGCTGGAGGACTGGCTGTCCACCATCACCGATCCGGAGGAACTCGGGCTGGCGGAGGAGGAATCGGGCAATTCCGTGCTGGAGGTGCGGGCGTCCATCGACCGGCTGGCGCGGCTTGTCCAGGAGGGCGGCGGAAGCCGGCCGTCGGCCACGACCACGACGGCGATGGCCAACCTTGCGGAAGGCATCCAGGGCATGGTCCAGCACATGCGCAAGGAACAGCAGCTGGTGCGCGACTGGATGGAGGTCCAGGCCACCCAGCAGAAGGCGCTCCAGGACGTGTTGAACCGGTTGGCCAATGCGACGGAACGCAACGTGACGCCGTTGCGAAGGGTGGGCGAAGCCGACGAGGACTGGCGCTCCCGCAGCCTCACTGAAGTGCGCAGGGAAACCTAGCACGTGGCGATGGCACGAGCGCGGCGCTCCGCCGCCCGGCTCGATTACTGGCCCGGCTTCGTCGATGCCATGGCCACGCTGCTCCTGGTCTTCGTCTTCCTGCTGTCCGTCTTCATCCTGGCGCAGTTCTTCCTGGGGCAGGAGGTCAACAACCGGGACACGGTGTTGACCCGCCTCAACGCGCAGATCGCCGAGCTTACCGACCTGCTTGCGCTGGAACGGTCGGAGGCGCGAGACCTGGGCGAGACCATCTCGTCATTGCAGGCCAACCTGAGCGCCGCCACCGGCGAACGCGATCGGTTGCAGGGCCTGATCGACAGCGGCGGAGCGGCGGCGGGAAGCGCGCAGACGCGCATCGCTGAGCTCGAAACCCGGATCGCTGGTGAACAGCAGACGAGCCAGCAGGCGCTCGCACAGGTGGAACTGCTCAACCAGCAGATCTCGGCGCTGCGGCGTCAGCTCGCGGCGCTGGAAGAGGCGCTCAACGCCTCGGAAGGCCGCGACGCGGAGAGCCAGACCCGCATTGCCGATCTCGGCCGGCGGCTCAACGTGGCGCTGGCCCAGCGAGTGCAGGAGCTTTCGCGCTACCGGTCCGACTTCTTCGGCCGGCTGCGCGAGGTCCTTGCCGAACGCACCGACATCGAGGTGGTCGGCGACCGCTTCGTGCTTCCCGCCTCCGTGCTGTTCCCGATCTCAAGCGACGAGATCAATGAGAACGCCCGGGCCGAGCTGGACAAATTGGCGGACGCCATCCTGCAGCTGGAGCAGCAGATCCCGCCGGAGATCAACTGGGTCATCCGCGTCGACGGGCACACGGACGTGCGGCCGGTCCAGGTGGCGACGCGCTTCCGCTCCAACTGGGAGCTCTCGGCCGGGCGCGCCATCGCCGTGGTGCGTTATCTGATCTCGCGCGGCGTCAAGCCTGAACACCTCGTCGCCGCCGGTTTCGGCGAGTACCAGCCGCTCGATCCGGGCGACACAGAAGAGGCATTCGCCCGCAACCGGCGCATCGAGCTGAAACTCACCGAGCGCTAGCATCGCCGCTGCGCCGCCACTGCAACGCTTTGAAAGTTCGAGCCGAACAGCATTTCCGCGACAGCGCCGGTTACCAACCGTTAACCCTGTGGTGTTGGAGTCCCTCGGGCGGCTGAGGCGATCGGCAAGTCGCGCTTTGGACACATTCAAAGGCCAGAAGCCGCGCTGATCGGAATCGGGCGATCCCATCCATGAATCCTGAAGTTGTTCAGACCGCACTGGCCGAGCCGGCGGGCAGTTTCTCGCTGCTTGCACTGTTCTGGCAGGCGCACATCGTCGTGAAGCTCGTGATGATCGGGCTCCTGGCTGCCTCCGTCTGGTGCTGGGCCATTATTGTCGACAAGCTGATGCTTTACGCCCGCACCAAGCGTCAGATCGAAAGCTTCGAGAACAACTTCTGGTCAGGCCAGTCGCTCGAACAGCTTTACCAGCAGGTCTCGGCGCGTGAGGCGCATGGCAGCGCCGCCTTGTTCGTCACCGCGATGCGCGAATGGAAGCGCACCTACGAATCCGGCGTGCGCTCGCTCCACGGCCTTGGTGGCCGACTTGACCGGGTCATGGACGTCACGCTGGCTCGCGAGGTGGATCGGCTCGAGCGACGTTTGCTGGTGCTCGCCACGGTGGGCTCGGCCGGGCCGTTCATCGGGCTGTTCGGCACTGTTTGGGGCATCATGTCGTCGTTCCAGGCCATCGCCGCTTCCAAGAACACCAGCCTGGCAGTTGTCGCCCCCGGCATCGCCGAGGCGCTGCTCGCCACGGCGCTCGGTCTGCTCGCCGCCATTCCCGCCGTGATGTTCTACAACAAGTTCTCCACCCAGGTGTCCCGCCTGACCACGCGGATGGAGGGCTTCTCCGACGAGTTCGCCGCCATCCTGTCGCGGCAGATCGACGAGCGGAGCGCCGCCTGATGGCGGGCGGGGTCCTCCCGGCTTCCGCCGTTACCACCGGCCGCCGGCGCAAGCCGCGGCGCCGTCACGCTCCCATGGCGGAGATCAACGTCACGCCTTTCGTCGACGTGATGCTGGTGCTCCTGATCATCTTCATGGTGTCGGCGCCGCTGCTCACCGTCGGCGTGCCCATCGACCTGCCGGAAACGCAGGCCAAGGCGATGGACGGGGACACCGAGCCGCTGACCATCTCGGTCGGCGCCGAGGGCAAGATCTTCCTGCAAGAAGAGGAGGTCGACGCCGACCGGCTGGTGGAAACGCTGCAGGCGATGGCTGCCGACGGCCTGGAAGAGCGCATCTTCGTGCGCGGTGACAAGACCGCTGATTACGGCACGGTGATGCGCGTCATGGGCCGGCTCAATTCGGCCGGCTACAAGCGGATCGGGCTCGTCACGCTCGAGGAGACGGACAGCTGATCGATGCGGGCCGGATACGCCGTTTCCGTCATTGGCCACCTTGCGATTCTGGGCATCGGCTACTTCGGCCTGCCGAACGCCGACCCGTTCCAGGCTGAGGCAATCGACGCGCTGCCGGTGGAATTGGTCACCGTTGCCGATATGACCGACCTGCTGGAAGGCGACAAGAAAGCTGAAGAGCTGCCGACGGAAGCGCCGCAACCGAAGCCCGAGGTGATGGCCGAAGCGCCGTCCCCGAAGCCGGCCGAGGAGCCTGCGGAAAAGCCGGTCGAGGCCGCCGAGGCACCCCCTGAAGCGCCGCCCCCGGCGCCTGAGCCGAAGGTCGACCCCGAGCCCGAGCCCGAGCCCGAACCCGAACCTGAACAGGTGGCTTCCCTGCCGGAGCCGGCTCCCGAGCCGCCGCCCGAACCGGAAGCTGAGCCGCTGCCCGCGCCCGAGCCGCAAGCCGCGGCCGAGCCGGCGCCGCCGCGCGTGCCGAAGGCCCGACCGAAACCGCCCAAGCCGGTCACCGCTGCCAAGCCCGAGCCGAAGAAGCCGGAGCCCAAAGAGGATCCGTTGCGCGAATTGGCGCTGAAGACCGGCGAGGAGTTCAATCCCGACGATATCAGCGCGCTGCTCAACAAGCAGGCGCCGACGGGTGGCGGCGACCCGACGCCGGCCACCGAGCCGCAAACGCTCGGCTCCACCACCGGCAGCGTCGACGCGGCGATGACGCAAAGCTGGCTCGCTGCGCTCACCTCCAAGCTGGCGCAATGCTGGCAGCCCCCTATCGGCGTGCGCGAGGCGCAGAATCTGCTGGTCAGCGTCGAGTTCAGGCTGCAGCCCGATGGCACGCTGTCGGGTGCGCCGGTCGTGCTGAACGCCGGCTACGACCCGCTCTTCCAGGTCGCCGCCGAAACGGCGGTGCGCGCCGTCGCCCGCTGCGAGCCCTACGGCGACATATTTCCTCCCGAACACTACGGCATCTGGGGTCAGTCGATCACCGTGGACTTCGATCCGCGCCAGATGTTCGGAGCCGGGTAACAGGAGCTTTTGGTATGAGACTGATGAGGCCAACGATGATCAATCGCGGTCCGATCGCCCTGGCGTTCCTGCTCCTTGCCATCGGCTGGGCGGGGGCCGCGTCCGCGCAGCTGCGGGTCCAGGTCACGGAAGGCAACCTTCAGCCGATGCCCATCGCCATCCCAGCATTCGTGGGCGCCGGCGGCGGCGTCGATGAACTGAGCCAGAACGTGGCGCAGGTGGTGACCGCCGACCTGAAGCGTTCCGGCCTGTTTGCGCCCGTCGACCCTTCCGCCTTCATCGAGCGCGTCGTGCCGCCCAGCGTGACGCCGAACTTCGCCAACTGGCGGCCGCTGAACGCCCAGGCGCTGGTTTCCGGCAGCGTCACGCCGACGGGTGACGGCCGTATCATGGCGGAATACCGGCTGTGGGACGTGTTTTCCGGCCAGTACCTGACCGGCAAGCAGTTCTTCGCGGCGCCGGAGAACTGGCGGCGGCTGGCCCACATCATCGCCGATTCGGTTTACGAGCGGCTGACCGGCGAGAAGGGCTATTTCGATACGCGCATCGCCTTTGTCGACGAGACGGGCGGCAAGGCGCAGCGCATGAAGCGGCTTGCCATCATGGACCAGGACGGGGCGAATTTCCGCGCCCTGACCAGCGGCGAGGACCTCGTCGTGACGCCGCGGTTTTCGCCGTCGCGGCAGGAACTGGCCTATGCCTCGCTCGCCGGCGACAAGTGGAACGTCTACATCTTCAACATCGAGACCGGCCAGCGCGAGCTGATCGGCAATTTCCCGAACATGGCGTTCAGTCCGCGGTTTTCGCCTGACGGGCAGCAGGTCGTCTTCTCGCTGCAGCAGGGGGGCAACGCCAACATCTACAAGATGGATCTGCGCACCAAGCAGATGACCCGGCTGACCGAGTCACCGTCCATCGACACGGCGCCTTCCTACTCGCCCGACGGCAGCCAGATCGTTTTCGAGTCCGACCGCGGCGGCCAGCAGCAGCTCTATATCATGAGCGCCAACGGCGGGCCGGCCAACCGCATTAGCTTTGGTCCAGGCCGCTATGGGACGCCCGTTTGGTCGCCGCGTGGCGACGTGATCGCCTTCACCAAGCAGGAGGCCGGCGCCTTCAAGATCGGCGTCATCAAGCCGGACGGATCGGGCGAGCGCATCCTCACCGAGGGCTATCACAACGAGGGGCCGACCTGGGCGCCGAATGGTCGCGTGCTGATGTTCTTCCGTGAGGCGCGCGGCGGCAACGGCGGACCGCAGCTTTGGTCGGTGGACATCACCGGCTACAACGAGCAGGTCGTGCCCACTCCGAGCTTCGCCTCCGATCCGGCGTGGTCCCCGCTGCTCGGCTGAGGGTCGAAAATCGCTAACTGAAAAGCGTGGTTTCACCGAAGCTTAACCATCCCGGCGTTACGTGCCGGTAACCACGATCGTGAGGAGTTCCGGCATGGCCATCAGCGTGTCCGTTCGCAGTCTTTCCGTTGTCTTGATGCTCGCCGCCGCTTTGCTGAGCGCCGGCTGCGCCAACAAGAACAAGAACCTTCAGGCCGGCATGGGCGGGGCCGGTGGTGCTGGTGGCGGCGTCGCCACGCCGGGCAGCCCGCAGGACTTCCAAGTCAATGTCGGCGACCGCGTCTTCTTTGAAACGGACCAGACGTCGCTGACCGGGCAGGCCACCGCAACGCTCGACCGCCAGGTCCAGTGGCTGGCTCAGTATCCGAACTACTCGTTCACCATCGAAGGTCACGCCGACGAGCGCGGCACGCGCGAATACAACATCGCGCTCGGCGCCCGCCGCGCCACCTCGGTCCGCGACTACATGATCTCGCGCGGCATCCCGGCGCAGCGCATGCGCACCATTTCGTACGGCAAGGAGCGCCCGGTCGCGGTATGCGACGATATCTCCTGCTGGTCGCAGAACCGCCGCGCCGTCACTGTGCTGGACGGCGCCGGCGCCTGACGAACACGGCCGTTCGCGACACAAGGTCCGCCCGAGAGGGCGGACCTTTTCTTTGCGCGTCGCAGTTCCGCCGAATTGCTGGTGACCTTGGAGGCTCTGACTTTCGGGAGCCCGGAATGGTTCGGCTGGTTGCCCTTCTCGCCTTCTTCGCCTGGACAGTGCCGGCCGCGGCGCAGTCGGAGGCGGAATTCGGCCAGATGCGGCTCTACATCCAGCAGCTTGAACAGCAGGTCCGCCAGCTCACCGGGCAGAACGAGCAACTCACCTATGAATTGAACCAGTTGCGCGCCCAGACCGGGCAGGCCGGGGTTCCTGCCCCAGACGGGGTGGCCGCGACGCAGCCCACGGCCCCGCAGCAGGCGCTCGGCCAGCCTGTTGCGGGCGATCCGGCAACGGCGGCCCCGGCGAATTCGATCGCGGCCGATGATCCGCTGATCGCCCATGACGGCGAGGGCGAGTTGGAGCCCGGCGGGCCTGTCGACCTTTCCGTACTCGCTGAAGGCAACCCCGCCGGCGCAACCGCTCCAGGCTTGGCCCAGCCATCCGCGCCTTCGGCGGATCCGCAGGTAGCCGCGCTGCCGGGCGCGCCCACCTCGCTGTCGGGATCGGCACGCGACCAATACGACCTCGCCTACGGCTATGTGCTCACCGGCGACTACGATCTGGCGGAGAAGAGCTTCCAGGACTGGCTTGTCGCCAACCCGTCCGATCCGCAGGCCGCCGACGCCCGGTTCTGGCTAGGTGAAAGCCACTATCAGCAGCGTGAATACCGCGAAGCGGCCAACTCCTTTCTGACCGTCTACAAGGAGGCCGGGCAGAGCCCGAAGGCGCCGGACGCGCTGGTCAAGCTCGGCATGTCGCTCGCCGCGCTGGGCGAGACGCCGGCCGCCTGCGCCACCCTGGCCGAGGTCGGCAAGCGCTTTCCTCAGGCCGATCAGGCGCTGATGAGCCGGGTGGATGCCGAGGCTGACCGCGCCGGCTGCTGACGCGCCTTCGCTTGACGCGGAGCGCCTCTTCGCGCCCCTAGCGGGCGCGCGCGGTCTCATCCTTGCCGTATCGGGCGGCCCGGACTCCACCGCTCTCATGGCGCTGGTCACCGGCTGGCAAGCCCGTCCGCCCTGCCTTGTGGTCAGCGTCGATCACGGCTTGCGGCCAGCGAGCGCCGACGAGACCCGCCTTGTCGCGGCCAATGCGGCGCGCCTCGGTCTCCCGGTGCGGATCATGCGAGCGCCCGAGCGGGCCGGTGGCGGCAACCTGCAGGACTGGGCGCGGCGGGCGCGCTATGCCTGCCTCGCACAGGCCGCCAGGGAGGCCGGCTTCGATGCGATCGTCACCGCCCACCACCTGGACGACCAGGCGGAAACCTTTCTGATGCGGACCGCCCGCGGCTCGGGCGTCTACGGCCTCGCGGCAATGGCCGAAGAGGGCAGCGTGGAAGGCATTCGCCTGATGCGCCCTTTGCTGGCGGTACCGCGCAGTGTTCTATCGTCCATCGCCGCGGCGAGCGGGTTGGCGGTGGTCGACGATCCGAGCAATGCCGACCCGCGCTTCCATAGGGTCCGCGTCCGCGCGCTGATGCCGGAGTTGAGCCGGCATGGCCTCACCTCCGAGCGTCTGGCGGCGACGGCCCGGCGGCTCGGCCGCGCCGCCGCTGCGCTTGACCATTATGCGGCAGCCTTGTTGCATGACTGCTTTCGGGCCGACGCGTTTGGCAGCGTCGCCGGACGGGTCGAGGCGCTCGCCCAGGCCCCGGAGGAGGTCGGGCTCCGGGCTCTTGCGCTGATCCTGAAGGCGGTTGCGGGCGCCGACTACACCCCGCCGCTGGAGCGGACGGAAAGTCTCCTCGCCGCCATTTCGGCACAACGGGAAGCCGCCCCATTGCAGCGCACGCTGCACGGAGTTGTGGTCAGCGTTGATTCGGGGCTGCTGACCGCGCGCCGCGAATGGGGCCGCAACGGGATCGCGGCGGTTCGCGCGACTGCCGGTTCGACGGTGCTCTGGGACGGGCGGTTCCGGGTAGCGGTGCCGGAGAGCATCGACCTGGCGATCGGGCCGCTGGGCAGTTCCCGTAGACGCTTGCGCTCCAATGCCGTCGACCGGGAAGCGCTGCAGACCTTGCCGGGCCTGTTCCGCGGCGGAGCGTTGATCGCGGTCCCGGATGCGGTTGTAGTCGTCGACGAGGCTGAGCCGCTCTCCCGCTTCCGGAGCGACTGCCTTGTCGGCCCGCGGCTGGGCCTTCCGGTCGCGCCGCTAAGCACGTTTTGAGAGGACGAATTGCCCAGGCAACCCCGGCAGGTCATGCTTGGCATCAACTGGACGACAACCTATCTAGTGCAAGGTGGGGACAAGACGGCTGCCGCCGGTATGCCGTCCGAGGATGACGAATGAACCAGAACTTCCGTAATTTCGCGCTTTGGGCGGTCATCCTCCTTCTCCTGGTGGCCCTCTTCAACTTGTTCCAGAGCCCGGCAGGCCAGTCCGGCGCACGTGAGATCAACTACTCGCAGTTCCGTTCCGACGTGACCGACGGCCGGGTGGAGAGCGTTGTCATTTCCGGCCAGGATATCACCGGCAAATACACCGACGACAGCCGCTTCCGCACCGTGGCACCCGAGGCGGCGGATTACGTTACGCTGCTCGAAGAGCGCGGCGTGTCGATCCAGGCGCGCCAGGACGACCAGGAAATGTCGTTCCTGTCGGTCCTGATCTCCTGGTTCCCGATGTTCCTGCTGATCGCCGTGTGGATATTCTTCATGCGGCAGATGCAAGGCGCCGGCGGCCGCGCCATGGGCTTCGGCAAGTCCAAGGCGAAGCTGCTGACCGAGGCGCATGGCCGCGTCACCTTCGAGGACGTCGCCGGCGTCGACGAGGCCAAGGAAGACCTGGAAGAAATCGTCGAGTTCCTGCGCGACCCGCAGAAATTTCAGCGGCTCGGCGGCCGCATCCCGCGCGGCGTGTTGCTGGTCGGGCCTCCGGGCACCGGCAAGACGCTGCTCGCCCGGGCCATCGCCGGCGAGGCCAACGTGCCGTTCTTCACCATCTCCGGCTCCGATTTCGTCGAGATGTTCGTCGGCGTCGGCGCCAGCCGTGTCCGCGACATGTTCGAGCAGGCCAAGAAGAACGCGCCCTGCATCATCTTCATCGACGAGATCGACGCCGTTGGTCGCCATCGCGGCGCCGGCCTCGGCGGCGGCAATGATGAGCGCGAGCAGACGCTGAACCAGTTGCTGGTCGAGATGGATGGCTTCGAGGCCAACGAAGGCATCATCCTGATCGCCGCGACGAACCGGCCCGACGTGCTCGACCCGGCGCTGCTCAGGCCGGGCCGTTTCGACCGGCAGATCGTCGTTCCCAACCCGGACGTGGTCGGTCGCGAGAAGATCCTCAAGGTGCACGTTCGCAAAGTGCCGCTGGCGCCCGGCGTCAACCTGAAGACCATCGCCCGCGGCACGCCCGGCTTCTCCGGCGCCGATTTGATGAACCTCGTCAATGAGGCTGCCCTGCTCGCGGCGCGGCGCGGCAAGCGCCTGGTCACCATGCACGAATTCGAGGACGCCAAAGACAAGGTCATGATGGGCGCCGAGCGGCGCACCCTGGTCATGACCGAGGACGAGAAGCGTCTCACGGCGTACCACGAGGGCGGCCATGCCGTCGTGGCCCTGCACGTCCCGTCCACCGACCCCGTGCACAAGGCTACGATCATCCCGCGCGGCCGCGCGTTGGGCATGGTCATGCAGCTGCCGGAGCGTGACCAGCTGTCCATGAGTCTCGAGCAGATGACGTCGCGCCTCGCCATCCTGATGGGTGGCCGCGTCGCCGAGGAGATGACGTTCGGCCCCCGCAAGGTGACTTCGGGCGCAGCTTCCGACATCGAGCAGGCCACCAAGCTCGCCCGCGCCATGGTGACCCGCTGGGGCTTCTCCGAGGAGGTCGGCCGCGTGGCGCTGGCGGAAAACCAGGAAGAGGTGTTCCTCGGCCACTCGGTCGCGCGGACGCAGAACATTTCCGAGGAGACTGCCCGGAAGATCGACCACGAGGTACGCCGCCTGGTCGATGAGGGCTACGTCGAGGCCCGGCGCATCCTTACCGAGCATGCCGACCAGCTAGAGACGCTGGCTCAGGGCTTACTTGAGTTCGAGACCCTGAGCGGTGAGGAGATCCGCGAGCTCCTGAAGGGCAAGCGCCCGGTCCGCGAGGATCCCAGCGACGACACGCAGAGCCCGACGCGTGGTTCCGCGGTGCCGACCACTGGCGCCAAGCCGCGGCCGGACAAGGGCGACAAGGGGCTGCAGCCGCAGCCGACCTAGCGCCCCGGCTGAAATCGTCCGACACCGAATGTGAGGCCCGGGCCGTTGCCCGGGCCTCATTTTTGCGCAAGTTGCTCTGCGTTAAAGTGTTTCAGGCACCATGCGAGTCGCTCGCATTGCCGAGCCGCAAACGGGGTATACGATCGTGAGCAGGCGCTATTTCGGCACGGACGGGATTCGCGGCAGGGCGAATGTGCATCCCATGACGCCCGAAGTCGCCATGCGCGTGGGTCAGGCGGTCGGCCTGCACTACAAGAACGGCCACCGGCAGCGCGTGGTGATCGGCAAAGACACGCGGCTGTCCGGCTACATGATCGAGAACGCCATGGTCGCCGGGTTCACCTCGGTCGGCGTGGACGTGTTCCTGCTTGGACCGATTCCGACGCCGGGCGTCGCCATGCTGACGCGCTCCATGCGCGCCGATTACGGCGTGATGATCTCCGCTTCCCACAACCCATACGACGACAACGGCATCAAGCTTTTCGGGCCCGACGGCTTCAAGCTCTCGGACTCCGTCGAGAGCGACATCGAGGCGCTGATCGATTCCGACCTGAGCGGCCGCTTGGCCGGTTCGCAGGACCTCGGCCGCGCCAAGCGCGTCGACGGCGGCCTCGATCGCTACATCGAAGCGGCCAAGAGGACGCTGCCACGCGCCATGAGCTTCGACGGGCTGCGCGTCGTGATCGATTGCGCCAACGGGGCCGGCTACAAGGCAGCCCCGTTGGCCCTTCAGGAGCTTGGCGCTGAAGTGTTCCCGCTTGGCGTGGAGCCGAATGGGTTCAACATCAACCAGGACGTCGGGTCGACTTCCCCGGAGGCCCTGGCTCGCAAGGTCCATGAGGTGCGGGCTGATCTGGGCATCGCACTGGACGGCGATGCCGATCGCGTCGTGCTTGTGGACGAGAAGGGCCGGACCATCGATGGTGACCAGCTCATGGCACTGGTCGCGGCATATTGGAGCGACACGAACCGGCTTTCCGGCAACGGCATCGTCGCCACAATCATGTCGAACCTCGGCCTGGAACGCTACCTCGCCGGTCGCGGCCTGACGCTGGCCCGCACCCCGGTCGGCGACCGCTACGTCGGCGAACACATGCGCCAGCACGGATTCAACGTCGGCGGCGAGCAATCCGGGCACATCATCCTGTCCGATTTCACCACCACCGGCGATGGGCTGATCGCGGCACTGCAGGTGCTCGCCGTCATCCAGAGCGAGGGCAAGCCGGCCAGCGAGGTCTGCCGGCGCTTCGAGCCGGTGCCGCAGGTCATGAAGAACTTCCGATATAAGGGCGGCCAGCCGCTCGAAAACGACCAGGTCCAGCGCGCCATCGCCAAGGCGATGGACCAACTGGCGAATTCGGGCCGGCTGGTGATTCGGCCATCCGGAACCGAGCCGGTGATTCGCGTGATGGGCGAAGGCGACAATGCCGATCTGGTCGAGACGGTGGTCAACGATATCGTCGAAGTGCTCGGCAAAGCGGCCTGAACCTTAACCTTCCAGTAACGAAGTGCACTGTGCCCCCGTCAGCGGGGCGGAACAGCTTGATTTCAACTCAACTCGTAACTATAGTTAAGCTGTTTTTAAGCAATCTTCTTTACCACGTTCCCTTGTGAGACGGCGACCGTGCCCCGCAGCCAGCGCGCCGCATTTTGCGAGAGGACGAGAATGTTCAAGATGAGCAGAATCGCGCTTGCCGCCTGCGGCTGTGTCGTGATCGCGACGCCCGCAGTGTTGGCAGCAGACCTAATCACCCCACCGCCCATGCCGGTTCCCATCCCGCCCGCCGTGACGAGCGCATGGTATTTGCGCGGTGACATTGGTTACAGCAACCAGCAGGTCGATGAACTCGACAACGAGCTGATCGATGGTTTCGACGAGTACGAGCAAAGCGAGCTCGACTTCGACGGCGGGCCCATCTTCGGCGTGGGCGTCGGCTTCCAGTTCAACAGGTGGCTGCGCGCCGACATCACCGGCGAATACCGGTCGAAGGTCGACTTCAGTGGTCACGATACCGGGACCGCCGACGGTGTCGCGTTCACCAACAACTATGATGCGAAGAAGTCGGAATGGCTCGTGCTGGCCAATGCCTACGCGGATCTCGGCACCTATAGTGGCCTGACCCCCTATGTCGGCGCCGGTATCGGGGCGGCCCGCACCACAATTCATGGCTTCAGCGACATCGGGTTGGGCTCGGGCGGCACGTCCAGCCTCGCCTATGGCGATGACGAGTCCAACTGGGATCTGGCCTGGGCGCTCTATGCCGGTGTCGGCTTCGATGTCACCCCGGCGATGACGCTGGACCTCAACTACCGTTACCTGAGCATCGGCGATGCGGAATCGGGTGACCTGGTCGCCTTCGACGGGACGAACCTCATCGACAATCCGATGGAGTTCGAGAACATCTCGTCTCACGATGTGCGGCTCGGCTTCCGTTACAAGTTCAACGCGTTCTGAGTCGAGCGCTTCCGAAGCTAAAGGGCGCGGTCCAGCCGCGCCCTTTCATTTTCAGGGTGTTCTCGACGCCGCTCGGGCGACTTGCGGCAGAGCACCGAATTGCAGTGAGGATGCCGACCAGATAGCCTGCCCTCCACAGGCTAGTCCACGTAGGCCCATTCTGAGCAGCGAAACTTGCCTGGTACATCCTTGGATCGGGAGCCTTGTCGCAAAACGGCGAGGCCTCCCCGGGCGCCGAGCGCTTCAGTCTCAATGGCGGAATGCGCCCCTCGCCATTTCTGCCCTAGTTTAGTGCCAATTTGAGCACAGGTCTAATCGGGTGCAGCCGACCGCGACTTTCTCAACCGCTTCGTCCGTGATTGAAACCCTACGATCGCAAGGTCGCGTGATCCTTGCCCTGATGCTGCGCGAAGCCCGTACCCGTTATGGGCGATCGCGCATGGGTTACCTATGGGCCTTCGTGCAGCCCTGCATGCACATTGCTTTCATGTGGTCGATAATGACCTTTGTCGGCGGGCGAGTGAACCCGCTCGACAATCACAACGCGATGTTCCTGGCAACGGGACTGCTGACCTTCCTTGGCTTCATGCAGGTGATGCGGCGGACCCAGGGCGGCTACGGCTCCAATAGCGGGTTGCTGTCGTTCCCCGTTGTCAAGGTGGTTGATGTCTTCGCCGGGCGGGCACTGCTTGAGCTTGCCACCTGGATCACGGTGTCCAGCGTGATCATCTTTGTGCTGATCGCGGCCGGGGCGGGTGAGTATCCAGACAACCCCTTGATGATGCTGGTTGCCGTTTTTGCCCTGTTTGCCATTGCCTTCGGGGTAGGTATGACACTCGGGCTCATTTCCGAGCTCGTCCCCGCCGTGGGCAACATCATGTCGGTACCCAACCGAATCCTTTATTTCGTTTCCGGCGCGTTCTTCCTCCCTGACGCGCTACCCCCGGCGGCGCGCGACGTCCTTGCCTGGAACCCGGTCCTGCACGGGATCACCTTGTTCCGCGAAGGCTACTACTGGATGTACGACAGCAACATGCTGGACCTCGACTACCTCTTCGGCTGGGCGATTTGTTCCATCCTCGTCGCGCTTACCGTCGAGCGGGTTCTGCGGCGGGCTATCAGGAATCTCCCGTAGTCGGCCGAACCGACCAGTTGGTGCGCGCCACTTCACGTGGGTCGTTGAAGAAGACGCGCGGAGAGACCCTCAAGCCTCGTTAGGCCGCGGACGTCAGGTTAAAGAAGGAAGTCAGTTCCTGACAGGTTTTTCAGGCCGAACAATTCGATCTGAAAGTCAGCGGCCTTATCGCCAATCACGTCAGCGCTGACATAGGTTCGGTCGTACGCCGTCCCGCTTTTGTCGACGCAACTAACGCGAAGCTGACCATCGGAGCCGGTAAAAGCCTTCGTGCCGATGAACATGAAGGCTTGATTGCCAGCTGTGCCGTCCTGATCAGCGTCGATCGTGCTCAGATTGATATCATCCACGCCGCAGGCAAAGTCTCGGATAAAATCGCGGCCCGAGCTAGTCGGCTTGCTCTCACTCAGGGCGTTGAAGTCGAACATGTCGGCGCCAGCCCCACCCCACAGGATGTCGCGACCGGTTCCGCCGACCAGATGGTCTCTGCCGCCAGCGCCGCTAAGCGTGTCCGAACCTGCGTTACCGGAGAGAACGTTCCTTGCAGCGTTTCCAGTGATGGAATCATTGCCCGACCCGCCAACCGCGTTCTCCACGAGCGAGCGAGTGTCACCCTGATGTAGCAATGCGTTAGCGACATTCCCCCTCGCCAGCTCAGATCCGTCCCAATGCAGCTTCGCAAGCTGTTCGGGGGAGGTCTTAGTCCAAGCCCCCGGTGCAAGATTAATGGTCACGGCGGTCGCATAATTCGACAGGTTGTAGCTGTCGGTGCCGCCGCCGTCCCAGACTGTCAGAAGTATCTGATTGCCGCCCGGCTTTCCCTGCCCGACGCCGTTGATGAAGATTTCACCTGTAGTGGGATTCCAGCTGTACTTGGTCGAATTGCTGTTGGTCGTGTAGTCAGCGCCATACATCGCCTGGATCGCAGCGATGTCGTACACCATCAGTGATTGCGCATAGCCCCAGGTCTCGTTGCAGTAGCCGGCTACCGTGGAAGCACCGACATACGAGCGGTAGCTCATGACGGTGTACTCCATGGAATCTTGTGCGCTGGGCAGCGCCAGGAAGTTGCCGTCCACCTCGTGCGCATGCTTCAGGCCCAAGGAGTGCCCGATTTCATGGAGCATAGTCGTGTAGGCGTAATTGCCCTTAACCGGGGCGTCGTAGCAGTTGCTGGTATTGTTGAACCACGCGTCGCCACCCTCTGCCGCTAAGGTCGGGGAATATGCCCAGGCCGTGCCCGGCGAGTTGGATTCAGCAAATCGGAAATCTGCGTGCCGGGTAGTGGTCTCGGCGATTTGCGTGAGGTTAGATTTGATACAGATGAGAACGAGTTCAGAATGTCGTTTACTGCCGCCTGTTGGGCGGGGTTGAACGCTTCGAAGCTGTTCCGCGCTTCCCCGGAGCCATAGTCAGTGCCGTAGTAGGAACCACGTGCGGGAAAGCTGAACGTCAGGGCGGTAGTGCTCCATTTGATGCCCGACAGTACGCCATCGACGAGAGAATTCCCTGTAAGGCGAAACGAAGTTACGGCAGCCATGCGCTCTTTCTCGAAGCACCGCCGAAGAGCATTGGCTTACGCCGACAATTCGGGCATGTGTGGGGGGGGTATTTGTTGCAGCGCAATATGCCCTTTTTGCTCCGACTTTGCGCTGTCGGTTGATCGGCGGGGTTTGCAAACCGTTACTACCGGACCTTCTGCCGCGCCGGCAGGCTGCAAGTGAAGGAGCTAATGCCTCGACCTGCTCTCCCGAAGTTGCGCGCCCGTACTCGAGCGCAAGCAGTGGCCGTTGCGGTCGCGATGGGCCGGTTATTCACGGTGCCATGAACTGAACCGTCCATGGCAGGATCCGCACGAAAGAGGGGCCCATGTGCCGAGAGGCATCTCCCCGCGCAAAGCCGCCAGGCGGTTTGGACCAGTTCGACTAGTCGTGCTGCAAGCCCTTGTCCCGCCGGCCAAGGAGTCGGCCGCTACGGTTAAATCAAGTTCTCGCCCGCGCTAACCAAATTGACGCTCCGGCCTTCCGCGTATCGGGTACTCAGGCTAGCAGAGCGAATACTCGGGATTTTGTTAGCCGGCAGTGTGGGCGCCGTTCTGGCCTTCGCGGCCATTTGGAAGCCAACCCTGACGCTTCTCGCAGCAGGCACTCTTTGCGTTATCGCGGGCGCCGTGGTTGCGGCCCAACCCGGTTTCCTGGTGTCCGGGATCCAACTTGGCCTGGCGGGGATGTTCCTCATTGGCCTAGGGCAACTAACGGACGCTACTACGGCCATCCGGAGGCATACGAGGGCTACACGAATGGCTCTTGCAGGCTCTCCTTCGGAAGGCCGGCGCCGCCGAGGACGGGAATAACTGCATTGTAAGGAGAGCGGACCTGTGTTTCCGGCCTGCCGATCCGCCGGCCCGTTCACTACAATCCCGGGTCCAAGCCGCACGAACCTGCAAGTGACTTGCGGGAATCCTCAGGTTTCTCTAGGAGCGCCGGTGGGACACTCCTCCCCAACGAGGAGCGATCTATCTGGAAGGATAGCCACCGATGTCGAATACCGAGCGGCCGGCGCTGAAGCCGGCTAATCCATGCTTTTCGTCCGGGCCTACCACCAAGCGGCCCGGCTGGTCCCCCCAGGTTCTGCAGAATGCATTGCTCGGGCGCTCGCATCGCGCCAAGCCCGGCAAAGCGCGCCTGCAGAAAGCCATCGAGGACACCCGCCGCATCCTGGGCGTCCCGGCCGATCACCGCATCGCCATCGTTCCGGCCTCTGATACGGGGGCGATGGAAATGGTCCTGTGGTCGATGCTCGGCGCCCGCGGAGTCGACGTGCTCGCATGGGAGAGCTTCGGATCCGGCTGGGTCAACGACATCGTCAAGCAGCTCAAGCTGAGTGACGTGCGGGTCATCGAGGCGGATTACGGCGACCTGCCGGACCTGTCGCAGGTCGATCCGCAGCGTGACGTGGTGTTCACCTGGAACGGCACGACCTCAGGGGTGCGTGTGCCGAATGGGGATTGGATCGACTCCGATCGCGCGGGACTTACGATTTGCGACGCGACCAGCGCCGCCTTCGCCCAGGAACTGCCGTTCGACAAGCTCGATGTGGCAACCTTCTCCTGGCAGAAGGTATTGGGCGGCGAGGCGCAGCACGGCATGCTGATCCTGTCGCCCCGCGCGGTTGAGCGGCTGACGACCTATCAGCCGGCCTGGCCGCTACCCAAGCTGTTCCGGATGACCCAGGGCGGCAAGCTGATCGAAGGCCTTTTTGCCGGCGAGACGATCAACACGCCGTCCATGCTGTGCGTCGAGGATTACCTTGACGCGCTCTCCTGGGCCGAATCGATCGGCGGTCTCCCGGCGCTGATCCGGCGCGCAAACGCCAATACCGCCGTAATCGCCGACTGGGTGGCCCGCACCGGTTGGGTGCAGTTCCTTGCCCATGACCCCGCCACCCGCTCCAACACCTCCGTTTGCCTGGCCATCGCCGATCCCGACGTCGTCGCGCTTGGGCCCGAGGGCCTGGCGAATTTCGCCAAGCGGCTGGCGGCTCTGCTCGATGCCGAGGGCGTGGCGTTTGACGTCGCCGCTTATCGCGATGCACCGCCGGGCCTGCGGGTCTGGTGCGGAGCTACCGTCGAAGCGGCTAACATCGAAGCGCTGCTGCCCTGGCTCGACTGGGCCTTCGGCGTCGCAAAAGCCGAGCTGCGCAAGGCTGCCTGACGCGGCCGCGACCTTCAAACCCCATCACACGTCAAGGCGCCTGGTCGGCGCCGTCCAGAGGTCACCATGGCTCCTCGCGTGCTCATTTCAGACAGCCTGTCGGACGCTGCCGTCGCGGTCTTCCGCGATCGCGGCATCGATGCCGATTTCCAGCCCAAGCTCGGTCCGGACAAGGACAGGCTGGCGGCCATCATCGGCGATTATGACGGACTGGCTATCCGATCTGCCACCAAGGTCACGTCCAAGGTGATCGCCGCCGCCAAGGGGCGGCTGCGGGTCATCGGTCGCGCCGGGATCGGCGTCGACAACGTCGACATCCCCGCCGCCACGGCCCAGGGCATCATCGTGATGAACACGCCCTTCGGCAATTCCATCACCACCGCCGAACACGCCATCGCCATGCTGATGGCCTGCGCCCGCCAGATCCCCGCCGCCGACCAGTCCACGCAGGCCGGCAAGTGGGAAAAGAGCCGCTTCATGGGCGTCGAGCTCACCGGCAAGGTGCTCGGCGTGATCGGCTGCGGCAATATCGGCTCGATCGTAGCGCAGCGCGCGCAGGGCTTGGCCATGCGCGTCATCGCGTTCGACCCGTTCCTGTCGGAAGAGCGGGCCGTGGAACTCGGTGTCGAAAAGGTCGAGCTGGATGCGCTGTTCGCCCGCTCCGACTTCATCACCCTGCACACGCCGCTCACCGACAAGACGCGCGGCATCATCGACGCCGCCGCCATCGCCGCGATGAAGCGGGGCGTTTTCATCGTCAATTGCGCGCGCGGCGGGCTGGTGGTCGAGGCGGACCTGCGCGCCGCGTTGGACGGCGGCAAGGTGGCCGGGGCGGCGGTCGACGTGTTCGCGGAGGAGCCCGCCACCGGAAACGTCCTGTTCGGCGCGTCCAATGTCGTCTGCACTCCGCATCTTGGCGCTTCGACCACGGAGGCGCAGGAGAACGTCGCCGTGCAGATCGCCGAGCAGATGGCCGATTACCTGACCACTGGGGCGGTGCGGCACGCGCTCAACATGCCGTCCATTTCGGCCGAGGAGGCGCCGCGGCTCACGCCCTTCGTGAAGCTCGCCCAGCAGCTCGGCTCCTTCGCCGGCCAGCTGACGGAAAGCCAGGTCTCCGATATCCGCCTTGAATACGAGGGACCGGTCGCCGAGATGAACACGCGTGCCCTGACAGCCGCCGCGCTCGCCGGCTTCCTCCAGCCGCAATTGCAGACGGTCAACATGGTCTCCGCGCCGGCCCTCGCCAAGGAGCGGGGCATCCGGGTCGAGGAGACCCGCCGTGCCCACCAGGGCGCCTACGACACTTATATCCGGGTCACCGTCGCCGGCGGGCGGCAGGAGCGCTCGGTCGCCGGCACGGTGTTTTCCGATGGCAAGCCGCGGATTATCCAAATCAAGGGCATCGACATGGAAGCGGAACTGTCGCCGCGCATGCTCTACATCACCAACCAGGACAAGCCCGGCTTCATCGGCCGCCTCGGCACGACCCTTGGAGACGCGCAGATCAACATCGCGCGCATGCAGTTCGGACGTGATTACGAGGGCGGCAACGCCATCGCGCTGGTCTCCGTCGACCAGCCGATCACGCCCGACGTGCTGGCCAAGGTCCAATCGCTGCCGCATGTGATCCGGGCAAGGCCGCTGGCCTTCTGAGGTGTCCGGGGTTGGCCTCTTCTCGTCCTTTCGTGCTTAGTGCGGCAGCAAGGTAGCGCAGCGGACGGGGCGCTTCGTCAGCGAGAGCGTGAGGGCTTTCCGGGTTGGGAAGAAATTCTGAATGGCAAATGTCGTGGTTGTCGGCTCCCAATGGGGCGACGAGGGGAAGGGCAAGATCGTCGATTGGCTGTCGGAGCGCGCCGATGTGGTGGTGCGGTTCCAGGGCGGCCACAATGCCGGCCACACGCTGGTCATCGGCGGGACCTCCTACAAGCTGAGCCTGCTGCCGTCCGGCGTGGTGCGCCCCGGCAAGCTGGGGATCATCGGCAACGGCGTCGTGCTCGATCCGCACGCTCTGCTGTCCGAGATCGAGCGGCTCGCCTCGCAGGGCGTCGCCGTCACGCCCGACAATCTGCGCGTCGCCGATAATGTACCGTTGATCCTGTCGCTGCATCGCGACCTGGACGTGCTACGCGAAACGGCCGCCGCGCCAGGCGCCAAGATCGGCACGACGGGGCGCGGCATCGGCCCCGCTTATGAAGACAAGGTCGGGCGGCGCGCCATCCGTCTGATGGACCTCGCCGACCTCGCCACGTTGTCCGGCAAGATCGATCGTCTCCTCCTCCACCATAATGCGATCCGTCGCGGCCTGGGCGAGCCGGAGATCGCCGCGCCCGCGGTCTATTCCGAGCTTTCCGCCGTAGCGGATCGTGTGTTGCCTTACATGGATACGGTTTGGGCGCTGCTCGATGCGCGCCGGCGGGCCGGCGACCGCATCCTGTTCGAGGGGGCGCAGGGGGCGCTGCTCGACATCGACCACGGTACATATCCGTTTGTCACCTCGTCGAACACCGTGGCCGGCCAGGCGGCTTCCGGATCGGGCCTGGGTCCAAGCGCGGTCGGCTACGTGCTGGGCATCACCAAGGCCTACACGACGCGGGTGGGCGAGGGGCCTTTCCCCACCGAGCAGGACAACGAAATCGGCCAGTTCCTGGGCGAGCGCGGCCGCGAGTTCGGCACCGTCACCGGGCGCAAGCGCCGCTGCGGCTGGTTCGACGCGGTTCTGGTCCGCCAGACAGTAAAAGTATCCGGCATTCACGGCATCGCGCTGACCAAGCTCGACATCCTCGACGGCCTTGGGGAGATCAAGGTGTGCGTCGGCTACGACCTGGACGGATCGCGGATCGACCGGCTGCCCGCCAGCCAGGCGGCCCAGGCGCGGGTCACGCCCGTCTACGAGACCCTGGAGGGATGGACCGGCTCAACCGCTGGCGCACGCTCGTGGGCGGACCTGCCCGCACAGGCCGTCAAGTACGTCCGCCACATCGAGGAGCTGATCGAGGCACCCGTTGCGCTCCTTTCCACCAGCCCGGAACGCGACGACACCATCCTTGTTCGCGACCCATTTCAGGATTAACCACTGTCTGGTTGTTCTGGACATAAGACACGAAGCAGCCATGCCGGATTACACGTCGATTCTCAGGCGCTCCATTTCCGCCTTGCCGGATTCGAGCCCTGGAATGCGCGAGGCGGTATATGAGCGCGCCCGGGCCGCGCTCGGCCGCCAGCTGACGGCCGTGGAGCCGCCCCTATCGACGCGCGAGATCGAAGCCCAGCACCAAGAGCTGGAAGACGCAATCGCCCGGCTGGAGGCGGATTACTTGCCGTCCGACTCCGGCCCGACCGGCCTGGCCGCCGAGCCTGGCGGCTACGAGCCGCATCGCCAGGACACGGTGTCCCCCAACGGCACGGGAACGGCGCCGGCCTTCGAGCATCGCGACGAGTCCTATGGCGACGACGATGACGACGGCGACGAGGAGGACTTTGTTGACGAGCGACGCCGCTCGCGCACCCCGCTGATCGCCGCGGCGGTGGGGCTCGTCGCGGTGCTCGCGGTGGCGGCCTACGGCTACGCCGAGCGCGAGACGATCATGGCGACCCTCGGCATGTCGGGCTCCGGCCCGGAGGAGACGGAAGATAACCCGCCGATCCAGGTTGTTACCCCGGTGCAGAGGTCGGTGGATGCGGCGGACCCGGCGACCGGCCCGGACAAACGGCTCGACCGTTTGACCAACGGGGCCAACGACCCCGCCCCCGCGCCGCCCGGCGACCCGGCGGCCCAGCCGGCGCCCGGTGTTACCGATGCCCCGGCCAGCGAACCGGCGGATGACCCGCTGGGAGATCTCGCCGCAGCCGACCCCGCCGCGGCCGATCCGGCTCTGCCTCCCGGACAACCGGCGCCCGGAGAGCCTGTCCCGCCCGAAGCGGCGCCGCCGCCCGGCCAGCAGGCTGCCGTGCAACCGCCGCCCCCGCCGGGCGCTGATGCGCTCGTCGCCCAGCGGGCCATCTATTACTTCCAGGGCACCGAGGGGCAGCCCGGCCGCGCCGCCGAGGGCACCGCCACCTGGACCCAGATCACGCGTGACAACGCCCCCGCCGTCCAGGCCACCTTGCGCCTCAACGACCAAGATGTCGTCACCACTGTCACGGTGTACAAGAACAGCGACCCCAACCTTCCGGCCAGCCACCTCGTGGAGGTCCAGTTCCAGGGCAGCCTCGGAGCAAGCCCGGTCCAGCGGGTGCCAGCGCTCGTCCTCAAACAGACGGAGCAGGCAAGGGGCCAACCGCTGACCGGCGCCGCGGTGCCGGTAACCCCCGACCTGTTCTGGATCGCGCTGGCCGATGACCCGGCGCAATCCGCCCGCAATCTCCAGCTTCTGCGCGAAGGCTCCTGGTTCGACATCCCGATCCTGTTTAACGACGGGACCCGCGCGCTGCTCACGTTCGAGAAGGGCATACCGGGCGACCGTATCTTCGAAACCGTCCTGGCGGCCTGGACCCCAACCTGACGGCTGGAATCGGGTGGCGCGTTGCGGCCGGGGGTTCTAAGCCGGCCGCCATGGCACCGTCCCCGCTGAAACTGGATGCTGGTAGCTGGGCGCTGCTCCTCGTCCTGGCGCTGCTCTGGAGCGCATCCTTCATATTCATCGAGGTCGCAGCGGGCTCGATCCCGGTGTTCAGCCTCGTGCTCATCCGCGTTGGTCTGGCCGCACTGGTTCTGCACGCCATTGTCCTGCTCAGCGGGCGCGCCTATCCCCGCGACCCGGGCATGCTCGGCCGCTACGCTGTCATGGGTCTGTTCAACAACGTCCTGCCCGGTCTGCTCATCGTGTACGCCACGCCTCGCATCGGAGCAGGCGCTGCTTCGATCCTCAACGCCGCGGTGCCAATCTTCACGCTGATCCTGGCGCGCCTCGCCACTGCGGACGAGAAGATCACTGGCTTGAAGCTCGCGGGGGTGCTGTTGGGAGCGGCTGGCGTCGCGGTCATGGTCGGACCTCAGGCTCTGCTTGGTGCCGGGACGGAGCTGCTGGCCACCGCCGCCATGCTGCTTGCAACCTTCTGTTATGGGCTTGCCGGACTGGTTGGCCGGACCTTCAGGAGCGTCGACCCGATCGTCTCAGCCACCTGCCAGCTCTCCGCGTCGACGCTGATGCTGGCTCCCGTGGCGTTGTGGGTCGACCGACCCTGGACGCTGCCGCCTCCCGGCTGGGACGCCCTGCTATCGGCAGCGGCCCTGGCCGTTTTTTCGACGGCGCTCGCCTACGCGCTCTTTTTCCGGCTGATCGCGCGAGCCGGCGCCACCAACACCAGCCTGGTCACCCTGCTCATTCCACCCGGCGCCGTAGTCCTCGCCTGGGCCATCCTGGGAGAATTGATCGGATGGCACGAAGCCGCCGGCATGACGCTGATCGCACTCGGCTTGCTGGTCACGGATTCCCGCATCATTCGATGGCGATACAGCCCGCGACGGCTGGCCGCCTGACCACTGCACCCGATGAAAAGCAGAAGCCCCGTCGGGCTCTGCCGGACGGGGCCTGTTCGTTCTAAATGATGACGGATCGCGAGCGTCAGCTCGCGGCCGCCGCCAGGAGCGGGCGACCGCGGTCGCGGTCCTTGGTCGCCTTCTGCACGGCCTTTTGCACCTTCTCGAAGGCACGCACCTCCAGCTGGCGCACCCGCTCGCGGCTCACGTTGAACTCCTCCGAGAGCTGTTCAAGCGTCAGCGGGTCCTCGGACAGCCGGCGCGCTTCGAAGATGCGCCGCTCGCGGGCGTCGAGCACGTCCAGCGCTTCGCGTAGCATCGTGCGTCGCTGGTCGAACTCGTCGCGTTCAGCGAGGGCCGATTCCTGGGTCTCCGAGTCATCGGCCAGCCAGTCCTGCCACTCGCCGCCTTCCCCCTCCGTCGCGCGGATCGGCGCATTGAGCGAGGCGTCGCCGGAGAGGCGGCGGTTCATCGAGATGACCTCCTCCTCGCTGACGTTCAGCTTGGTGGCGATCTGGGCAACCTGGTCGGCGCGCAGGTCGCCTTCGTCCAGCGCCTGGATCTGGCTCTTCACCTTGCGCAGGTTGAAGAACAGCCGCTTCTGGTTCGCGGTTGTGCCCATTTTCACCAGGCTCCAGGAGCGCAGGATGTATTCCTGGATCGCCGCCTTGATCCACCACATGGCGTAGGTGGCGAGGCGGAACCCCTTTTCCGGCTCGAAGCGCTTGACCGCCTGCATCAGGCCGACATTGCCTTCCGAAATGACTTCGCCGATCGGCAGGCCATAGCCGCGGTAGCCCATGGCGATCTTCGCCACCAGGCGCAGGTGGCTGGTCACGAGCCGGTGCGCGGCGTCGCGGTCGCCATGCTCGGCATAGCGCTTGGCAAGCATGTATTCCTCTTGCGGCTCCAGCATCGGAAAACGCCGGATTTCTTCAAGGTAGCGGGTGAGGCCTCCGTCGCCTGACTGGAAGACCGGGATATTCCCCTTGGCCATAGTTCGTCCTTCCTGACGCCCGGCTCTGGACGACTCAAGTGTCGTGCGAGGCAGCGCATCGTATGCGATAGTATGACGGCGTTTTTGCGGTGCGGAAACGAACAGACGTTTCACTTAACCGCGAGTTTTCGAAATCCTTGCACCAGATCGGCCATGTCCTGGGGCCAATCTGCCTCGAACTGCATTGTTTCCCCCGTGCGGGGATGGGCGAAACCAAGCAGCCGTGCATGCAACGCCTGACGTCCAAACGCCTGAACCCGGTGTTTGAGCTCCAAAGGAAGGGTTTCGGCTTTGGTCAGGAACCCGCCCCCGTAGACGAGATCGCCGACGAGAGGGTGCCCGATATGCGTCAGGTGCACCCGGATCTGGTGTGTGCGCCCCGTCTCCAGCCGGCAGCGGACAAGCGCTGCGACGGATCCGAACCGCTCCGAGACCGCATAATGCGTGATGGCGTGGCGCCCGCCTGATCTGGTGACCGCCTGCTTCTGGCGGTTCTTCGTGTCGCGATCCAGCGGGGCGTCAACCACCCCGATATGGGGATTGGGCCCGCCCCAGACAAGGGCGTCGTATTCGCGCAACAGGGGTCCTTCCCGCCCATGATCGGCGAACTGGGCGGAAAGGCTGGCATGCGCCCCGTCGTTCTTGGCGACCACCAGTAGCCCCGACGTGTCTTTGTCCAGCCGATGCACGATCCCCGGTCGCTTCACGCCGCCGACGCCAGACAGACTGTCGCCGCAATGGGCGAGCAGCGCATTTACCAGCGTGCCGCTCCAGTTGCCGGCGCCGGGATGGACCACCAGGCCGGGCGGCTTATCGATGACGATCAGGTCATCGTCTTCATAGACGACGCTCAGCGGGATGGCTTCTGGCTCTGGATCGGCCGGCTCGGGCGCCGGCACGGAAACCTCGACGAGGTCTCCCGGCTCCAGCCGGCGGTTCGGGTCGCGGCTGGCCGCCCCCGATACGGTCACCTGGCCCTCCTTGATCAGCGCCTTGTGCCGGCTGCGCGACAGGTGGGCGGCGCGGCGGGCGAGGAAGGCATCAAGCCGCTCGCCGGCCTCCTCGGGCTCGACCCGGAAGGTGTCCTTCTCTATGGGTCCGGTCATGGCAGACTACGAGACCGAAGCGGAAGCGCCGCTCGACCCGGCGGCCGAACGGCTGCGTCGCAAGCTCGTCCGGCTGCTTCTCGGCTCGGGCCTCATCATGATGCTCGGCCTTATCGCGGTCTTCGCCGCCATTGTCTATAAAACCGGCCTGCTGGGTTCCGAGACCGTCCGCCGCACACCCGCCGCACAAGCCACTGCGGAAGCCACCATCCGCGTGCCGCCGGGGGCGCGCCTGGTGAGCGCCGATCTCGACGCCGCACAAGCCCTCCTCACATTCGATAATGCGGAGGGGACAACCCTGCTGCTGGTCGACCTCGCGTCCGGCGCCGTCGTCGGCCGCTACCGCCTTGCCGAGCAATAGAGCCGCAAGCCTTGCACGGTCCGCATTGAGCCGCTATATCGCCGCTTCCGCTGCTCCCTTCGTCTAGCGGCCCAGGACGTCGCCCTCTCACGGCGAAAACAGGGGTTCGATTCCCCTAGGGAGCGCCAACATTCTCAATGGCTTATCTCCTGCTGGGCCATTCCCAACCTAAAATCAGCCCAATATGCCCGGAAGGGATAACTGCACCTCTGCGGGCGGCCAGACCTGATCGCGCCAACGAAGCAGGTGGCGCCGCACTGTCGTGTGCTTTGCCTCAGGGTATGCCCCGATAGCGGAAATGATGGCCGTGTCCACCTCGGCCAGTGTTGGCCAGGGTCCGACGTCCAACTTGACCAGGGCCGCTTCCGCCGCATCGAAAGCCTGGACGTTCGACACAGCAGGTTTCGACCAGCGGCCATTCCGATCCTTGTAGAAGGGGTTGGTCCGACGAAGAAACTCAGCAGTCGCGGGGCGCATCGGGAAATGGCGCATCCGCCAGCTCAGAGCCGGCCAGCTCACTTTCGGTGTCTAGCCACCAGAATAGGCCGAACTTGCCTTGTAGCGGCTCGCACGATCCCAGCTTGTCTGCCATAACAAGCAGCGGGATGCGGTTGCCGTTCAGAACGACATGGCCCTCAGTCAAGTTGCCGTTCTGAATTGCCTCAGCATTATCAAACAGCGCTTTGGCGCTCAGCGCATAGTCGCCACCCGTCGAGCGCTGCAGAACAATTTCGACCGCGCTCGCCTTCCGATCATATAGAACCTGGTTCGGGAACCACCCGCGCCTGATCCGAGCCTCTTGGGAAAGCGGCTTGAAATCACCCATTTCTGATCTCCTCGTTAGCAGAGGAGTCCAGTGTCAGGCGGACAGTCCCAGCGCTCACCCGCGCAACGGCAACAAACTTGCCGCTGTTGGCGGGGCGCCTTCCAAGCGGGCTCGGAACTACATCATCATGTTGTGTGCGTTTTTGGATCAACCACTATTGCTGGGCGGAAAGGGACGAAGGCTATGGCTAAGAACGAGAAGACCGGCGCGAAGGCAGGCAAGGCAGCGTCGAAGGTGCTCCGCGATGGCCGCACCGGCAAGGACTCGAAGACAGCAGCCGGATCAGCCTTGCCGCAGCGGCCGGACAAGAAGAAGGGCAAGTAGCCCGGTCAGCACCAGGGCCGGCGGCGGCCTGTCCACTTCCGGGCCAGGCCCTCGGACACAAGGACCGCACCAAGCGAGCGGCCGTCGCGTGTCACAGTCCTGAGCTTCCGCCCCCGGCGCAAGTCCGCGGGCCCTAGAGAAGGTTCAGGTGCGGGCGTTGATAGGGTGCTTGCGCGCTTCAACCCAAGCGCGGACGGTTGCAGCATCGCGATAATTGCGACGGTTGGGGCACAATGCGGCCACCTCGTCACCCGTCAGCCTCTTGCGATCCAGAAGGCCTTGGGCCAGTCGCTAGATCACGCTGGAATGCTACGTACGAGGCTGTCAGCCCAGTACCACGCATCATCAGAATTCAGTGATGGATAACCGGACCTGAGCTGCTCCAGGCTCCTTACGTCATCAGTATGACCGGTGCTGTCGCTAAGGAAATATTCCTCTGCGGCAATTCCCGCCATAAGGACGATAGCGGCGCGCCTGATCAGCGGCCACCTACGACCGTCGCCGCGCCGCCACAGAGTGATCGGCGACATAACCGACGTATTACCGAGGCGTCCCCCTGCTGGCGTGAGGTCAACAACGCCAACAGGGAAGCCCTGCATAACGGCCGCTATGGCGTGACCTGATTCGTGCACGGCGACCCGCCACCGGCGTGCATCCGACCACCCATCGAGTTCTCGCAGCTCTCGCGTTCTGGGGCTCCGCCCTCAGGTTGCACCTTTCTCTTTGCGTCGGCTACCGCCTTCCGCAGCCACTCAAGCCGGCGCTCGCCAACAGCCCGGCTCTCGAACAACGAGGTGTGCTGCCGCACGTTTATACCCAAGCGCTGGGCCTCGGGCACAAGCCGGTTCCACTCCTCTGTGAACCACGCCAGCTTGGGTGGGGGCGCCGGCTTGGGCGGGGCAGCCGCCGCTTTCCTGCTGCGGGGGCGGCTTGGCTTCTTCGACTCGGTTGTCATCTGTCCTCCTCCATTTTACGGAGGACGCTCCTAACAACCGGGACCAGGCGGCTGGTCGTCCAGAACCTCGCGACTGGGTTAACGACCACGCCGCAGGTAAACTCTACTTTGCGGCTAGGACAGGTGTTCGCTTACTATGGTGCGAGTAGGTGTCCCAAGTGATCTCGTAATCTTCCGACTGGTTTCCCCAGGCGGACCAGCCCTTCCGAGTCCCCCGAGCAAAGAGTTCAAGGTATGGACCGGCACTGCAGGCCTCAATCAGCTTGTAGAGCTCGTCGGGCTTGCGGCTGTGTTCCCGCTTCTGGGTCGCGATTAGATTATTAACTTGTCGCCTCCCAGGAGAGAGAGTTCGAGCATTCTTGCCCCTCACCCCGAACAACACCAGTTCAGTGACGTTTCGAAAAATAAAACCCGACACCTCGACCGTCCGATCCGCCGTCCTTTCGAACTTTATGCCAAACCAGGTTTGACTTGTAATGGAAGCCCCAGGCCCTTGAGACTTCAATGCCTTCAGGGAGAAGTGCGTTCGGAACCCAAAGGTAAGAGGTGCGCTACTTCGCCGAGGACGTCCGAAACCGGCAGCGCTTTGATTTCATCCAGTTCCATTGTGCCGTATCGGCTAAGGCGCCGATGCTCAGGAGCCATCTTGCCGGTGCGGTTCTGGAACCGCCAGGGTGGGTCTGCGAGCACTGCGCCAAATTGCCTTCCGGCCAGCTCGGTCGCGAACTCCGTTGCAACGTCAAGCCGCATCGGCCTCGCTCCAATCCTTGATGCAGGCTGGCGTTATCCCGAACACAAGCACCGGGCACCCCCCATTCCTCCCAGCATTCAATCGATACAGCAACTTGCCCATCCACGTCGTGCTCGCACCGTATTTCTCGAACGTCATTCGCGGCTCCCCAGACGACTTTCTCTCAACCGTGCCGTCCTTCTTTAACGCCTCTCCGAGCTTCCGAAAGACCGGGTTGAGGGACGCACTCCTGGTGACCAGCACTGCGGCATCGACAACTCCGCACTGCGCGAACGCGCTGAACGCGTACAAGTCACGGTCGAAGGTCTGGTCTTTGCTGTTCCACTCGAGGTCGAAAGCGACGCGACCTTTTACGTAGTCAATCTTGTGGCCGTCCAAGTACCTCTCGCGAGTGCGTGTAGATTCCCGGCGCTCGAATACGGCTTTCCCAGCCTTTGTCGTGCGGACTTGCTCGCGCCAGATTTGCCGGACGAGCAGGTCACCTTGTACAACGGTTTCATACCAGCCGAGAGGCCGTAGCTTCGTCGATATTAGCTGGGGATGTCCGACTCGTTTTCTCCCTGCCGTTCGAATCATCTGCTTCGTGACTCGGAACGAGCGGAGAGCGTCAAGAAGCTCATTGAATTCGGTTGAACGCCTCTCAGATAAGATTACAGCCGCGCCTCGATAGCTGTATACGTCGTACAACTTGCGGATGTCGCCAGGTATCTTCGCGTTTACAATAGACTGAGGATCGGCAGCCTCGCTCGGAGCAAGGGCAACTTCGCTCTTGGACAACTCTTCTTCAAGGTCCGGTTCCTCGCCTAATTCATCGCTCATCCCGCACGTCGCTCCGACCTGCGCCAATGTTGATCCAGCGACTCCAACGTATCGCGCCATGCTGGTGTGGGCGGAAACCGATGATTCGTCCAGACGTGCTGTGGGTAATCGGCTCGCCAGGTCCGAACGGTCGCCTCAGTTCAGCACAGAGGTTGCACACTCCATGAGCTCAAGCCGGTGCTCGCCGCGCTGTGCCGCGTCCCAGTGCTCCTGCCACACTGTGTCGAACCGCTCGCGGCCTTGCCGAAGGGCAGCGGAGAGCTCGTCCCCGGCAAGCGGGTGGCGACGCATCCAATCCCGATAGCGGCGCACATCAGAGCTCACCCAGCACGGCCGCAAGCTCTGCCTCCAAGATGGTTCTGGCCTGCTTGGTGTCGGCATAGGCGAAGCTGGACGCCAAGCGGCCCGGCAGGGCCATCAACAGGGACCGCACATTCGTGAGCCGCTCGCCCAATGCTTCGACCACGTCGGTGACCGGCACCATTTCACCACGCCCAAGAGCGTGCTGGAACTCCATCCGCTCGGCCAGCAGGTCCGTCTTCCGCGCGTCCAGCTCCACCGCTGTCGGGGCCTTGCTCCGGGGCCGGGGGGCCTCCCCAGGCTCCGCCAGCTCCACCGCAATAATGTCCGTGAGCGCCCGCGCGACCTCCGCCTTGAGGACGGCCACGGTCGCGTTGTGGTCCTTGCTGGCGACCAACGGCGCGGCGTCGCGCGCGATCCGGCGCAGCCTGGCCGCAACCGGGCGCAGTTCTTCGCGCACGATCTTGTCGGCGTCCTTGGGGCTAATCGAGCCGGCACGCAGCCCGGCGACCTCATCCTCAAGCAAGGCGACGGAAGCTGCCAGCTTACGCTTCCGGGCAGCACTCAGGGAAGGCGACCGACCTGGCTCCGGCGGGGCCGCCCGTGTCGTGTTCTTTGCCCAGAGGCGGTCCGCCAGAGCCGCATCAACAGAGCCGTCCGCCGCGACGGCAGCGGCGATCCGGCCCTCGCGGATCGCTTGACGCACGGTTGATTCGTCCACGCCACGGTGTCGGGCGTACTCAGTGGGTGTCATATCCGGCTCCGGGAAAGGTGGCCCGCTGGCGAGCTGACGCCAGCGGGCCGCGACCCGCCCCCGCGAGGAGAAGGGCGGAGCGCATCTCGTCAGGCCCCGTGGACGACAAACTCGGGCAGCATCACACCGATGCCGAACCGGGGGTTCAGCGCCTTGGGCGGCAGCCGGATGCAGGCGTTGGAGTCCTCAGGCCCGACTGACATCACCATCACCACTTCGCCGTTCCCGTCGAACAGGCGCGCCTTCGTGAAGGTGCCGGGCACCTGGGCCGGCCCGGTTATAATTGGCGTTCCCAAGAAGATGAGCTTGCCGCCCTCTACGCGGGCACATGGGCGGGGGAGGGTTGCCGAGGAGCTCAGCTCCGGGGGGTCGCCTACGAACTCGATCATCGCAGGGCCGTTCCCTGCCTCCAACAGGTCTACGACGGCCTGGAGCCGCGCCTGCTTCACGCGCTGCGGGTAGTAGACCGGCTCCTTCATGCGATGACCCCCAGCACAGCCCGGGGGTCGGCTTCGCGGCGGCGGGCCACCTCCGTGCCTTGCGCCTCGCCCATCACGATCAGGGCCTCTTCGTCGCGTTCGGCTTCGAGGATGCGGGCGAGCAGCTCCGCCTCGCGGGCCGCGCGGGTCGCGTCGTCCAGGGCGGCGCTGTCGTTGGCCAGGCTGTCCACTTCTGCCTCAAGCGCGGCGATGATTCTGTCCCGGTGTAGCCAAGCAAGGACCGCGAAGGTGTCCGTAGCTCGATAGAGGGCCAAGCCACTGACCGCGGTTCGGCCCTCTGCCGTGACTGCTGCCCCCACTGTCGGGACGTTCATCTCCGCCACCGGCCAGGCCAGCTGCCCGCCCTCAAGGACCGGGAACACGTCAGGCCGGCCGCGCTGGGCAAGGGCGTCCACCTGGGCACGGATGATGGCCTTAGCCGCTGCGCTCGGAATGGGGGCGGAGCGGGTGGCGTGAAAGTCGGCGGCAAGTCGGGCACGGGCCGTGCGAACCCGCTCAACAGCGGCGGGCAGGGTCTCACCCTTTGCCAGCTTCGGCGCGGGGTGTTCGTGCGCCCTGATCGGCGTGCCGGGGGTTAGGGAGCGGACCCACCGCTCAAGGTTGGCGACAAGCTCGGCCAAGTGATCGGCGCGGGCGCGCCGGGCGTCGATTCGGTCCTGGATGCGCGAGAGTTGGTCCGTCAGGCGGTCACGGGTTGTCCTTGCCTGGGCCATCTCAGAGATGCTGGCGCGGGGCATCGCTTGAAGATCGCGCAGCCGGCGCTCGGCATCGCGCCTGTCCTGCTGGGCTTCATAAAAGTCATCGCTGGCCGCACGGAGGACGGCGCGCAGGTCGTCCCGGCTGGCCTGGAAGCCGCGCAGCTTCTCGGCTGCGGACGCGGGCAGGACGGCGAGGATGCTGTCGCCGGCTGGCGGTCCGATAAGCGCCGGGTCGAAACGGGGGGGAAGGTCCAGGTTCTCGAACACAACTTCCGCACTGGCCATCCGGAAACCCCATCAGCGTTCGGGAGAGGGTTAGCGCGGGTGCTGCGACGCGAATTGCCGTTAGGCGGCCATCATCAAGAGGTCCTGAGCGTCACCATTCGTGGCGAGGGCGTTTCACGCTCCCTGTGTCGAGCACCACAGCGTCCACATCGTGCTCTTCAATTTCAGAGGAATGCCGAAAGAGGACTTTGCTCTTATGGATTCCAAGATCCAGGAACGGTTCAAGGCTCTTTCCATCTGCCGAGACTAGGCCAGGAACTAGGTAATACGTCTTGAACTCTCGGAATAGAGTTTTGAACATCGACAGGTTCTTCGAATCAGGCGGCGGCACCATTCGGTTCATCCGGCTGATCGACATGAACAGGTCATCATCAAACGAGTAACCGGCATCTCTAAACCGACGAATAGCAGCCTCATAATCGACGGTCACATGAACGGTATACCCGTTCGCCTCTCCTTTGATCGGGCCCTCGATGATCGAAATCCGAATCTCTTCGTATTCGTCGTTGCTGCCGTATCTTTGATGCCAATCCTCAAAAATCCGTCGCCCAGCGTCTCTGTCCCTGTATGCAAACCCTAAGCAGGGCGGGCGACCTGGTTGGTGAGCAAAGAAAGTCGCACTCCATTGTGCCCTGTTCCATAGCTCCACATCAATCGGACTGGACAAGTACATTATGGGGTTGGTTTTGACCTCCTTCCGATCGAGGGGCCGCCGTTTTCCAAGTTCCGGTCGCGTAGCGCGGGGCTGGTCAGTTAGCCTCCCATATAAATCCTCGTATCCCGCAGCTGTGTCCAACCGGTAGTGGCTTGCCCCCTGCAGCGGGGTCGGAATGAACTGAATGTCCGAAGGCTCAAACAGAACCGGGATAAAGCGTTGGTTGATCGTACCCGCATTATAGAGATGCTGATATATGAGGGTCCCTTCCCACCTGACACCAAGCCCTTTTCCTTCGGTTTCCTCCCCCATTACCCTCTTGAAGTAGGGTTCAGTGCAAACCATCAATACAAACTGCGCCGAGCGGATGTTTCTGTCCATCCATCGCGGCCACCCCTCGGGAGGGGAAGTCTCGTACTGATCGAGCACGCAGTTCACACCCTCACGCCGGAGCCTGTTCGAGAGGTCGAGAACACGTGTGACGTGATCGGCAGAGTCGTGGCTGTAGCTTATGAATACTTCGTCCGTGCTGGCCATAAAACTTCCAAGGGGTCGCGCGGCAGACATCCTAATCCGAGTCGGTCAATATGCGCTCCATCTGCCGGACGGAAACTGGGACAGCGCGCGCTAGGAGTGCGTCCAGGTAAAAAGCCCGAAGCGAGCCCGGCGGATGCGGGCGCGATCCCAATTCGAGGCAAGTCTGCCGCCATTCGGTATCGTGGTAATCGGCCAGGCCCTTGGCTAAGCGGCGAGCTTGCTCGGTCCGGGGTATGTTTCGGAAGAACTGGCGCGCTGCCTCACGCAAAACACGATCACGCTCTTTGGTGCCGATATACCGCCGCCAGGGCCGGCCGACGCTGTTTTGGGTGCCCAGCCACTCACCGACGTCCCCCCTTGCGCCGAGAGCAAGCCAATCTCCAATGTCCCGAACTCCGGGGTCCGGGTGTTGTGACAGGGCAGCAGCCGCGAGGCGAAGCGCCGCGAGCGGGTCGTTCACGGCGGCCTCCGAGGGTGCTCCGCCGCAGTCCTGAGGCAAGCCTGTGCGATACTGTGGCCGAGCCCTCCGGCTGTGCTCCCGGGCACCGGGGTCAAAACCGGACCCCGTTGCTGGCCTGCGCGTGTGCTACGCATGCCCACATAGCGATTTCGCCGGCCGGCAAGGACCCGCACCCACCGGGTTGCCCAGGGTGTGTGTCGGGCCGACTGTCGGGCCGACTGCGTAGGGTCAAAAACTCCACGAGTTCTGTGTCGGGCCGGGTCGGCCGGGTTCCCCCGAACTTCTCCCTCTCTTTTCTTCTTTCTCCCCCTCTCGCGCGTATAGGTGCAGGGACAGTCGGCCCACCCGGCCCGATCCACGATTTCCGGGCTTTTCACCCGGCCCGACAGTCGGCCCCACACCCGGCCCGACCGGCTGGGCACCCGCCCCGGTTCAGATGGGCAGTCCATCGTAGCTGTCTCCATCCTCGGTGCGCCTGGTGCGAATGCCGGAATAGTGTGGAACCCGTCGCGCCCCCGGCGTTGGTGCCACCTTCGTCGCCCGGATGCGCCCGTCGCCAGCCGCGAGCAGGGCGTTCCCCCACCGCGACTTCTCCCAAGGAACGAGGCCGTTGATTCGAGCCCATACCTGGTACTTCTCGTAGAGCACGTCCTTCACGACCGCACCGTCAGGATCGAGGACGCAGCACTCCTCCAAGAAGCCCTGGACCTCCGACCCGGCGACTGCCAGGCGCTGCTTGATGTCGAGGCTCGTGCCCGTCTCGCTGAACCGTCCACGCTCGTAGAGCCTCCGGCGGCCCTCCAAGGCCCAGAGCAGAACGCCGGCGCGTTCTGGTCGGAGCTTCTGGTCCAGCTCGCGATCCTCGCGGCCGTAGAATGACTGGCGGGTCTGGAGGTTGATGAATCGCGAGGCGAGCGCACCGGAATCGTCCGCAAAGGCGGGCAGGTCGTTCGAGATGATGATGAACTTGATCGGCAGAACGCCCTCCCACGCGGAAAGGTATTTGCGGCCGATGCTGATCGAGTCCCCGCCCGAGATGCTAAGCAGCCGCTCGGCTATGACGGCGGTGTTGGTCCTTGATCGGTCAATCCGCATATCGCTGATGATCGCCACCTGCTTGCCAATGAGGGGCTGCAGCCCGAACTCACCATCGAGGCTCTTCAGAGTTGGGCCGCAGACCGTGTCGCTGGCAAGCAGGCTTCGCATCATCCGGGCGATGGTGCCCTTGCCGGACCGGGTTGGCCCGAGCATCAGGAACACCTTCTGGAAGGACGCGTCAGGGGCGAGGCAGTAGCCAATGATCTCCTGGAGTGTGTCCACTTGGTCCCTCTCGCCCAAGAACACGTCGTCAAGGAAGCTCAGCCAGCGATTGGGCGCGGGTGCGTCGGGGTCGTAGTCGAAGCCGCAGGCGAACGGAGAGAACCACTTCGGCGTCGGGGGCAGGAACTGCCCGGTGCCCAGGTCGAGCAGTCCGTTCGGAAAGCTGACGAGGTCGGATGGGCCGGTCTGTCCATCAAGCCACCGGGGCGCTTCGAGGCGGGGCGGCAGGTGCCCGACCGCGGCAAGGGCCTCTCTGGTTTCGGCCACGCTGGCCTTGTTCGGAAGGAACGGTGTGATTCCCCGCTCCTTCGTTCGCGCTCTCGCGCCCTCCAAGTAGGCCCAAACCTCTGAGCCAATGGTGCTGGCGGCGACCGGCTCGTATCGCCCGCTGGCATAGTCGTGGAACTCATCGCGCCAGTGGAGAAGGTTTGGCCGACGCTCCGCACGGAACATGCGAGCCCTCGCCATGTGGTCCGACTTCGGGACGATGGGGCCCGGCCGCTCCTGGATCGCCAGCGCCCGCTGGAGCTGCCGCTCCGCGTAGCTCTGCGGGTCGTCATTGTCATAGATGTGGTCCGAGATGCGATTGCTTCGGTCGAGCAGCACCTGGAGTATCGCCGAATCCGGGACGCCGGCCCGGATCATGGCGCAGGCAACATGGAACACTGCTTCCGACCGGCTCTTGCCTTTCGGTTGGCCGCCGTCGCGGATCAACCTACTAAGATCGTCGTCCAGGCCCGCGAGCGGCTCTTCGTCAGCGGCATGGTGGCCGCCATCATCAGGGGTGCCGGGCCGACTTGGCTGTGCGCGCGGACAGTCGGAAAGGGCAACGGGCTCGGCGTCGAACCGGAGCAGCTTGGCTACGGTGTTCTCGGTCCGGCCGCGCTCGCGCTTCTTCCGGTTCGGGATGTTCAGCGTGCCGGGCAGCCGCATGATGCGGTCCAGGTTGTGGCAGTTGTCGCCATCCAGCGCCCGCTCAAGCGCCCGGTTCCGGTCCTTCAGTTCCTCCCTATTATCGTCAGTGACGACCGCCGGCTCCGCAAGGATGAAGAAGGCCTGGAGCCCACCGCCAGAGTGTACGACCACAGAGGGCCGGGGATCGAAGCCCTCGAACTTGGCCCTGAGTTTCGCCTCGTCCGACGGGTCGCGGAAGTCGCTGTCCACGTGGAATGCCACTACGCGCGTTACGTCGGCTTCCAGAGCCTTGTGGACTGTGGCCAGCTTGCCCGCCTTGTTCAGGCGCTTTGTCTCGCCCAACGTGACGGCAAGGTCATTGACGGCGAAGTAGAGATTCGCCCGGCCCTGCCGGTCATCAATCCAGGCCCGGACCGCCGGATGCCCTTGCTCAAAGGTTTGGCCTTCCACCCGGCCTGTTTCACCGCGTTCATTAAGGTGGATTGCGACCAGATGGACGCGCTCCGTGGGCCAGCGTGACAGGAACTCGACAGCTTCTTCCGTCGATGCCCGAGTGGGTGTTGCAGCGAGCACGTGTAACGACCTCAGGCTTCTCGAGCCGCGCTGCGGAGCGAAGTGGCCATGGTGCCGCTGTGGATCTCCCTGAGCGCCTCTTCAATCTCGGCGTCGGATAGATCGGTCTCCATCCCGGCCGGTGCCCCGAAGCCTAAGCGAATGCGCACCCCGGGCCTTATCTGCTCCACAAGCACGAAAGCAGCGTGGTCCGGCGGCAGACTTGTGTTGGCTCCAATTGCTTGCGCAACCCCTTTCTCGGCGGGGTAGGCGCGTCGCACGTACCAGCGGCGGCCGGGCCGGCGCGCAAAGAAGCGCCGGTCGGCATCCATCACATCCACCGGCGGGGATTTACGGAGGTGCGGAGAGGAATTAGGGTTCCGGTGCTTCATGTAGTCTCCTTGAGGGCTCCGGCGTTCCCGCGCTGGAGCCCTTCTTATTTCGGTGATGGCTACTCTCCCTTGCGGCGTGCCCAGGCGGCCTTGGACCTCTCCGACACGCGGCGGCGCGCTTCTGGGTCGGCGAAGCGCCTGCGGTTGCGCTCGGCCTGGGCCTCGCGCGCCTCGGGGTGGGCATCCCACCATGCATTGGCTGCCTCCGACTGCCGGCGGCGTGCCTCAGGATCACTAAAATACTTCCTCATTGGGTGGCATGTATTGCTCAAGGATTGCTCCAGTTATTATTGTAAGAGCAACCTGACGCTAAGGGGGTCAGAACATTCCAGTCAAGTCGAAGTGGAGATCGTCTTCTGAATTACTGCGGGCAAACACTACGAGTAGGGAAGCAGAAGAAGGTTTTCCACTGCTATCCACTGGCCTTCGCGAGTCCGCCGCTCTTGCCGGCTGCCCGGCCGCGTTCGGCCATTGACTCAGCCCTGCGGCGGACCTCTTCGGCTTCTGGACCCTGCGGGTTCTCGCGGGCGCGCCGCCACTCTGCGGCCGCCTCGTCAGAAATGCGGACGGCCGCTCCTAGCCGCATCTCGCGCGGTCCGAGGCCGTCTGCCCGCAGCTTGTAGTAGGTCGGCGTGGAGATGCCGTGCTGCCGGCAGAACTCGGGGATGGTGGAAGCGGCCATCGGTGCCTCGCTAGGTCGAACTAGCCGAAGCCTCCCCCGGATGCCCGGGAGCGGTCACCCGTGCTTCAGCGGTGACGTTTTTAGTGTTGCCCGGCTCTCCCGCTCTCTTTCCATCGCAAGCCGGATTGAGTGGTCCAGTGGAATGACGGGCCAGTCTGGCGAGCGCTCGCGCGGCGCGAATGCCTGGCGCTGTTCCTTGCGCCAGGCACGCTTCCCTTCCGGGCTCATCTCGGGATTGCCAAGGTATTCATCAAGAACGGTCGTGCAGACCGTCTCCATGTCCTTGACCGTCAGGCCCCTCTCGGTCGCGAGGACACGCGTCAGGGTGAGGTAGTCACCGCCATCGGCGAGGGTAGGGAATATGCCGGCCTCAAGCAGCATCCCGATTGCTTCTTCAGCGATCTCCCGGCGCACGTGGTCAATGGGCCCGCTGTTCCTAGGCACCGCCACACTCAACCCCCGCTGCTCGTATTGACGCCACATCTCATCCAGAAGCTTGACATCATCCGGCGGCACATCGGCCCGAAGCTGCATGCCCATGTTCCGTGCCTGGCGAAGAAGAGTGGCGAACTTCAGGAGCCGTTTCTTCCTGATGCCAGGGGTCACCGTACAACGGTCCTCACGTTGGTGGGCTCGACGGCCCCGAACCGGGGAGCGCTCGCGCGGATTGTCTCGTCCACATAGGTCTCTGCCAGGTGTCCATAGTGCTTCTCGACCATGACGGTGGAGGAGTGCCCAAGGTTCCGCGCCACCAGCATCAGCGGCATCCCGCCCATTACCGCGTGCGAGGCCCAGGTGTGGCGGAGCTGGTGGAACCCAACCGGCGGGTCGATGCGGGCGCGCCGGCAGGCCTCGATCATCTGCCGCGCCTGCTGCGACGCCTTCCAAGGTCCGCCACCCGCCCGGCAGAACATAGGCTCGTCACGACCACGGCCGGCGGTGACCTGCTGGAAGAACTCCACGCCTTCGTCCGACAACACAACATCGCGCGGCTTGCCTGCCTTGGAGTCCCGTACCGCCACCTTGCCCCGCTGGAAGTCGCGCACCCGCATCGCACATAGCTCGCCGTAGCGGCAGCCGGTCAGCAGCGCGCCGTGGACCAGCTCGCGGAAGCCGGGCTCCGCCGCGTTCACCAGCCGCTTCGCTTCTTCAAGCGTGCAGAACTCAGGCCGGGCGAACTGGACGTTTTCAAAGGCATCAACCCGACGCCAGGCACGGTCGTCCTCAACGTCGCCGTCCTTGAACGACCGGTTCAACGCAGCCTTCAGGATCGTGAGCGTCCTGTTGGTGCTCGCGCGCCGCGCACGAGGGTCCACTGCAGGCTTGTGCCGCTGCTCCTGGCCTTTTGCCGTGCGCACCAGGGCCGGCCGCGCCGCGAGGGCATCACGCCACCGCCGAATCCTGGCGGCAGTCAGGTCCGTGACCCTCAGCTTTCCCAGTTCAGGCAGGATGAGCTTGCGCGCTCTCGCTTCCGCGTCGTTGGCGCTCTTCTTCTCGGCCCGCAGGTAGGTGATGTAGTCCGCGATCGCATCGGCGACGGTCAGGCTGCCCGCCGGGCGCTTCTGAGCCAGGGCCTTCGACTGCGCCTGCGCAAACGACAGGACGCGCTCGCCATCGGCATCTTCGAAGTCGTCAGCGATGTTGGGCAGGGTCTCCTCTTCATATCGCCCGTCGCCCTTATAGCGGCGGACCAGCCACCGGCCAGGCACCTCATTCCGCCGCCGCCGGTAGCCAAGGTGGACCTCACCCGGCGTCAGCACCTTCCAATGGGGCTTCTCCTGCACCGCGAGCCGCCGCCTCGCCTCGCGTGTCTCCATGCGCGCGTCACGAACTGTCCTGGCCATCGTCCTCAGCTCCAGGTTAAACCTAATAGAACCCAATATACCGGGTTAAGTGAGGACGATCTAGGGCTAGCTGCTCCTGTCCATATACTTTGGATTACACAGACTATTGCTAGCTTGGTCTAGCTCAGAGAGACAACACCCGGGCCCTCTCACGGCGAAAACAGGGGTTCGATTCCCCTAGGGAGCGCCATTGATTTCAGTGACTTAGACGACTTTTTCGGATTGGAGCGGGCCGCTGCTCCAAACTCTGTCCTGGAAAGCGATCCCGCGGCTTACCTGAATCACTCAGGCATAGAGGGACACCGGAATCCCTGAGCCTTGCCCATTGACCTCGCAAAGCGCCCGCCTCCCGTCACCATCGGTGCCCTGATCCGAGACGGCATGAAGCTGGAGGTTCACTGCCGCAAGTGCGCCAAGTTCGCGCTCCTCGATCCGGCCGAAACGAGGATTCCAGCATCGTCGCCAGTGCCAAGCCTGGAGGGCCGTTTCAAGTGCACCCGATGCGGTTCAAAGGATACAGAGGCAAGGCCGCACTTTTGAACCCCAGTAACACAGCGGTATAAAGCCCGGCAGATAGATGGCTGAGGAGGCGTCCGTGCCGAGGTTGGACCACATCAACATACACACGAGCGACTCTGCACGAATGCGTGAGTTCCTCTCGGCAGTCCTGGGCATCAAAGAGGGCTTCAGGCCGCCCTTTCCGAACCCGGGCCATTGGCCTACTTCGAGGGCCAGGACTATGCGGCCATTCATCTGGATGTGGTCGAAGCCCATTCTCCGGTGGGGATTATCAATCACGCGGCGTTTGCTTTTTTTGATCTCGACAGGACCGCCGCTGCTGTGGACGCGGCAGGGTATCCGTTCAAGAAGGCGGAAATTCCAGGCGCCGGCATCGTCCAGTTCTTTGTTACGGGACCAGAAGGCGTGCGGATCGAAATTCAATGCCGCGGAGATGATCTCGCAGAGCGGCTGCCATCCGAAGTCGGGCGTTGATCCGTTTAACCGCACTCGCCTCGGATCACGGCTTCACGTACACACTGGAGCGCGACGGCAGGCCGCTTTTCACGACCGGCAACCGGGTTGACCTGGCCGAACACATGCTAGGGCTGGGGATAGACGACCCGCTACAGTCTGGTGGACGCTGCAGAGCGTTGGGGCGTAGTGGATATCCATGAGAACCGGTAGGCAAGTGAAGTCGGCTGGGATCGCGGTCGTGCTGCTCTCGGCACTTCTGGCAATTGGATCGGCCGCTGCCTGGGAGAATGGAGTTTTTGTCGAGGTCACCCGGCTTATGGTGGCGTGCACTGCAGTCAACGATGACCCCTCGTTGAAGGTTCTGCTCCTGGCCTACCTTTCCACAAAGCCGAAGCCATCCGCGCTCCCCGAGAGGTGCCGGATCTTGGAGCCGGGGAGAAGTTCCAGCTCGACGGAGAACAGACCGAAAAGGACACGCGGGCTGTCGTGAAGATGTGGGAGGGTGTCTGTCCGCGCGGATGCCTACCCACGATGACCCCCGTCTATGCGCCACCGCGTCGCCTCGTTGGGGCATATCTGCGCCCGACCGACCCGCCTGAGGGTTGGTAAGCGGTTGGGTGACTGTCCAGGGCATTATTCCCTGCATGGGAATGCCCGAATGAGAGCGCCAAGGATGGCATCCGCGGCCGGAAGGTGATGGCGGCTCGGATCATCCTCCACAGCCTTCACGGCCATTCGCATCAATTGCATCGCATCGACCGATACTGGCGCGCAAATAAGCCGGTCGCCTTGCTGGGATACGTTTAGCCAGTTGGCTGTATCGAAGACACCTGCAACGTAGAACATGCAAGCCGACTGATCCTCGCGGCAGAGGCCAAGAAAATTGCCGCCCGGTAGCAGAAAGAACTGATGCTCCTGGCTGTTCGCTGGCGTGGATAGGATGGCGGCAACTACTAGGATGCTGGCGCGCATAGTCCGACCTCTGGCCTCCGCTGACTCCGGCCCTGTGACACCCTACGGTAACGGAATCAACGCGGCTCGTCAGGCTTCGTCCAGCTCACGACCACTACGTCGAACCCTTCCGCCTTGGCTTCGGCAATCCGCTGCTCTAGGTCAGCACGGGGTTCGATATGATCATCCCAAATGTAAAGCCACGCCCGCTCGGGATGGAGCTGCTCCAGCTTCTCAACACGGGTCGCCAGCCTGTTTTTCATCGGCGAGGTCCCCTCGCCCGGGTTGCCTCAATTTGCGCGATCCGCTGCTCCAGATCGGAAATCTCGATGACCCGGCGCTGTGTCTCTAGCAGGGCGCAGAAGTCGCTCGCCTCTGCCGGTGTGACTTCGCCCCGGGCTGCCGCTTGCAGAACTGCGGCGACGGCCTTGGTAACGCCCTCCACCGTAGAAGTGTCCGGCAACTCCAGCGCGATTGGCCGGCCAGGGGCGCTCTTGCCGTAAGCCCGTTCTATGATGGCGTTGCAGGCCTGGACCCGAGCCGCCTCGCTCTGGGCGTGCTCGGACAAGCGGGCCAGCTCCTTTACAGCCGCAGGGCCATACTTCAAGGCAAGCTCACGCACCTCAGCGGTGGCCTTGTTGGGTGTGCCCTTTTGGCGGCCGCCTCGACGCTCACCTGGTTCGGCGCCGCCGCCTGCCATCAGTGGCTATCCAGTGCTAGTTTAGCCATGCAGTTTAGGATCATAAGCCTAGACGCGCAACTCTGACCCTCATTAACGCGCGGAGAAGTAACATCGCGCCAACCGACGCAGGATCGCCACAGGGCGCCGCAGATGCACCAGCTAAGAGCCAGCTCAGCAGGCGCCTTAATGGTAGCGACGTGGTCTGTCCGTTCGTTCCGACCTGCGGTTCGTGTGTGCCCTGAGCAGCTCGTCAATAGCCACTGTAATTGAGGGCACATGCTGATGATGCGCCCAAAGCGCCGCCAGATCCTCACGCATATCATCGACTAGATCCGGGTATTCGGCCAAGAGGCGGTCGGCACTTATCAATAAGCGATCCGCGTCATCTGTGCCCTGAACGACAGACTCCGCCTGCACCTCAAGACAGAGAAGGTGAAGCAGCTTTCTTGCCGCAATTGGAATCTGCCGGGACATGGATCGTCTGCGCACAGTGCAAAAGTCGGGTTTTCCGGCACGAATGGTAGCTTCCGATAAGCTTGCCGACTCGGGAGGCGCGGCTTCTGCCACGCCTCCCGTCTCGAGCTTCTTCGAAGAAGCGAAGGAAGTCCCAACTATTTACAATACTTAACGGGTGAGGCTCGTGTCATCATTTAGATTCGCGGTGTTTTCGCCATAAGACGACTGGCTTTCATCCGCCGCAACCGTCATGCCGCGCTCGATAGCGAGGACGTTGGACGGAAGAACGTTCAATTCAAACCCAGTACCGACTGCTCGCCGAGTGAGGGACGCATCATCATTTAAGTTAACGGTATTTTCTCCGTACGAAAACTGGCTTGTGTCTGCCGCAAATCCAGCAGAGCTGGACATCACAACAATGGCTGCGGCTACAAAAATTCGATTGACGTTCGTCATTGACTCTCTCCGATTTCCATTCCCCTATCCGGGGCACAAAGAGAGTTACGGGCCGAGCCCGTATTTAGTTTTGGTTAACACAATCACCAATCCGTGAGCGTAGCCAGTCTCAGCCCTAGCGGTAGTACGGCTGCGCTGTTGTCTCCTTCGGCCGTTGGCGCGAGAGGCTACGCGGCCAGAGTTCCATTGAGAAACTCCGGCGCCTTCCAGACGCTCTAGGAATTGCGCGGCGCCTTGCTGCCCTTGCTGGCGGATATGGAAACCGATCAGCCACTCCGCCTTCACCTGGTCCACCGAGCCGACCGGCGGCATTCCCCAGATCACGGAATACAGTCTCTCCTATTTCAAGGGTCGCCGCTCTGCGAACCCCAGTCATTGGAGCAAGCTGGCCCTCTGGAGGATCAGCTTCGGGGACCTGCGGCGCCTACAGTGCACTCGCTGCGGATCGAAGGAGACCGAGGCAAGGCCGCACTTCTAGCAGCACTGGCACGATTAGTTGCCGCTGGTGTATGGAGCTGCCGGTGAAACGGCCTTACGACAAAACAAAGCCGCGCTTTCCAGGCACAAAGGATGCATTCAACATGCTCCTGCGAGCCGTGAGCCGTGGCTCTCTAGCCAACTTCAACGATGTGATAGCCGAACAGCTGGTTGGTTCGGGCTTGGCGGTTGTGGACGGCTCTCAGCTCGTACCGACTGAGCTTTGGCCGTCAGATGGCGGAGACACATCGGAGTTAGCACATCTGAACCGCAAACTCGGAAGCGACCCCGACGCGGTCACGACTGCTGAGGAGTGAAACAGTGCCGGGGCCGCCCTGCCGGCGGTTTAGGTCCGACGTGACTTTGGAGCACTACGTCGATGATTCGGCAACGGGCATATAGACCAAACGCGTTGCCTTGCGCCCTGTCTGGGTGAAGCGCTTGGCAGGTTGGGAAAGCGGCCCCGGCTAGGTGCATTACCGTCGGGACGGGGAAGCCGGGGCCGCTCTGTGTCCGTGGAGTATCCCAACAACAACAGACACGGCGGGATTGAAACACTACTGAGGCGAGTTCACAAGCCGACTTAGGAAGCGGCTTCGGCAGCTGCATTAGCCGGTGGGATGGGGAGCCGGGGCCGCCTGCCGGGTGAGGCCGGCGCCAAGGATTGAAGCCGCCCCGGAGGCTCGGAAAGCTACCAGCGTTTGGCCGCCTCGAAGGCGGTATCAACCCTAGAGCTGGCCACCTTGGCAGCGGGCCTGAAATCGTTCGGGGCGTTTGCCAGCCTGTCTTGCACTTTTCTCCCTGTCTCGAGGGGGCTAACAATGACCACGTCGCCGTGAACGGTGGGCCGCAAGGCTAAAGCCCGGTGCTGGTCCTTCGCAAGACTGGAGGCTGCGGTAATAATGCTTGCTGCCGCAACTACGGGCACCACGAGACCAGGTCTCATCGTCAACCCCCGCCAGAAACCGAAGCCGACAACTACGCCTTCTTGGTTTATCCGGCGTTAACGGTCCTCACCGCTTACCACCAGCCCAGGGCCTGCATGATGACCCTCGTGTGGTATCCGTGGTTGAACTGGTAATCGAGCGCGACGAGACCCCCCCAGAACACCACAATCATCAGGATCATGAAGCGCATCGTGCGACTCTCACCTGAAGAAAAGCGGCCCCGCCCGAGAGATCAGCGACGAACCTAAGCCGGGGCCGCCCCGCCGGCGTTAGGGGACCGGCATCCGGATAGATGGCGGCGCGCCGAATGCTCGGCAAGGCTGGCGAGTTGACGGTAGCCGCCGATCGAGCTGCGCCGCGGCGGAGTTCTGCGTCAACCAACCGGGGCCGCATGTGCCCACGAAGTTCCCGACAACAGGACACGGCCGGATTGAAGGACCGTGGAGCGCGCGCAGCAAGCTAGTGAAGACGATTAGACTCTGAGGACGGGCTGAGTTCTTCCGGGCTCATCCACCGCACTACCATGACGGTGTAGCCGAGCGCGGAGCCTTGCCGATTCCAGGTCTGTGGCCGCAGCGGCAGTCGGGTCAGAGACATCCTTCCAAAGGCATCGCAGCTTTGCAGCGCGTGTCCCGATGACACCTCCAGGCGTTCGATCCTCGATGTGTGTCGGCTCATTGCGAAGGTGTTCCTTGCTGGAATATCGGCGTAACGATACGGCGGATGATCACGTCAAAGCCTTGCGCTTCGAGACCCGCCGCAAGCCTGTCCGCCTCGCCGGGCGGGTCCTCGGGCCACTCGATCAAGCGCCGACACGGCCGCAATCCATCGGCTTTGAACGGGTCTCTAGGCGAGCCAAACGAGTTCGGGCGTTCATCGCTGTCCCCCTTGGGCGGCCTCTAAAGCCCGGAGCCGCACATCCAGTTCGGACAGCTCGATCACCTTCCGCTGTGTTTCCAGCAGGGCGCAGAAGTCGCTAGCTTCCGCCGGGCTGATGTGCCCACCCGCTGCGCTTTGGATCACAGCAGCGACTGCCCTTGATACTCCGTCCGCAGTGGACGTGTCCGGCAACTCCAGCACGATCGGCCGTCCGGGGGCACTCTTCCCGTATGCCCGCTCTATGATGGCATTGCAGGCCTGAACCCGAGCAGCCTCGCTCTGGGCGTGTTCCGACAAGCGGGCCAGCTCCCGGATGGCCGCGGGGCCATACTCTAGGGCAAGGTCGCGCACCTCGGCTGTCGCCTTGTTAGGTGTGCCCTTTTGGCGCCCGCCTCGGCGCTCACCTGGTTCGGCTCCGCCGCCTGCCATAAGTGGCTATCCAGTGCTAATTTAGCCACGCCTATTTAGGACAGAAAGCCTAGGCGAGCAACGCTTCTCCAGAGCAGCGCCACACCCCGCTCAGAGAAGCCGGGCGACGAAGTAGACCTGACCCAAAACCGTCGCGCCCAGACCGCCACACCCGATCAGCAGGCCTATTCGCTCCATCGCCGTTGGCTTGGAGTTCTCTCGCGCGATGCGCAAAGCGCGTTTATACGTTCCCATGTGCGAGCCACTCAGAACTCGGTTGCTTATGGCGGGCGATTTAGGAGCGCGCCGTTTCCGCAGAGTTTCGCCCCTGTCGCAATATGATTTCAGAGCCGGAGGAATGGCAGCGGGCATGGTAAGGAGGACCCGTTGCGGGTCAAAGGAGACTGAGGCACCGCTCCACCTCGCGCAGCTTCTTCCTTATAGTGCGACTACACTCTCTGGAGCAGCGGCCGGCTAGAGGATAAAGTCCCCCGCTGAGAGGCTCTTAAGGCCGAACAGTTCGATCTGGAAATCGGCGGTCCTGTCGCCGTTCACGTCCGCGCTGACATAGGTTCGGTCGTAGGCCGTCCCGGACTTATTTAGGCAAGAAAAGCGAAGCTGGCCGTCTACGCCAGAGAACGCGTTGCTGCCGATGAAGCTGAACGCCTGGTTTCCGGTGGTGCCGTCCTGGTCCGCATCGATCGTTGCCAGATCAAGGTCGTCGATACCGCAGACGAAATCCCGGATGTAATCCTGGCCTGAAGAGGTCGGGGCGCTTTCGGAGATGAAGTTGAAGTCGAACCGGTCAGCACCGGGCCCACCGGCCAGAGTGTCGCGGCCAAGTCCCCCCACAAGACAATCGTTACCGCTGCCAGCCGTGAGCGTATCGTTCCCGGCGTTGCCCGAAAGAACGTTCTTCCGGGAGTTGCCAAGTATCACATCGTTGCCCGACCCGCCCATTGCGTTTTCGATCAGCGAACGCGTGTCGCCGTTATGCAGCAGCGCGTTGGCGACGTTGCCGGCGGCCAGCTTGGAGCCGTCCCAGTGCAGCTCGGCAACCTGCTCAGACGAGGTCCGCGTCCACGCGCCCGGGGCGAGGTTGATGGTCACCGCGTTCGCGTAGTTCGACAGATTGTACGTGTCGGTTCCGCCGCCGTCCCAGACCGTCAGCAAAACCTGATTGCCGCCGGGCTTGCCCTGTCCGACGCCGTTGATGAACATCTCGCCCGTCGTCGCGCTCCAACTGTACTTCGTCGCCCCATTATTGGTGGTGTAGTCGGCGCCATACATGCCCTGGATAGCGGCGATGTCGTACATCATGAGCGACTGAGCATATCCCCAGGTCTCGTTGCAATAACCCGCCGTGGTGGAAGCACCGACATACGATCGGTAGCTCATCACCGTGTATTCCATGGAATCGCGGCTGGTCGGCAGGGCCAGGAAGTCGCCCTCAACCTCGTGAGGGTGCTTCAAGCCCAACGAATGACCGATCTCGTGAAGCATGGTGGTGTAGGCGTAGTTGCCTTTGACAGGGCTGTCGTAGCAGTTGCTCGATTTGTTGAACCAGGCGTCACCGCCCTCGTCGGCCAATGTCGGCATATAAGCCCAGGCCGTATTCGGCGAATTGGATTCGGCAAATCTGAAATCCACGTGCTGGGTGGTGCTCTCGGTAACTTCCGTGAACTGGAGGTTCGAAACCGCCGAGAACGATTTGAGGATCGTTCTAACCGCCGCCTGTTGGGCCGAGTTGAATGCCTCAAACCCGTTCCCAGCTTCGCCACAGCCGTAACCTGCGCCGTAATAGGACCCGCTCGTCGGGAAGCTGAAGGTAAGGTCGGTGACGCCCCACTTGATGCCGGACAGGACACCATCGACATAGAGGTTCCCCGTCGGGCTCAACGTGCTCACGGTTGCCATGTAAACTCGCTTTTCGGATTAGAGCGCAGCGGAGATGGTCGCTGCTTGGCGGTGCTCATATAGTGAGCGTTGTGGCGCAAAGGGGGCGTTTGTTCCCCGCGGTCCGATGATCCTTCTGGTTGGGTTCACAAACACTTACCGCCGGTGCTGGCCACGGGAAAGGCTCACAACACGCCGGTTGCGAGGCTGACGGATGCTCCGCAAGCAGCTCTCTGGCGCGTCCGGCTCGGTCGATTTTTGACCCATCGCGGCCGGCTAATCCTCGCGGCAGAGGACAAGAAAATTGCCGCCCGGGCAGCAGAAAGATAGGTGCTCCCAGGCGTTCAACCTGGCTTCTTGCCGTTCGGCTTTTGCCTGGGCTGAATAGGAGCCGTGCCGCGAGTTCGCTATCGGCTCCGCTCCAGCCCGTCAGCCGTCCGCGGACCCATGCTCTTGCCGCCGTAGAATCGGTACCGCCCGTTCGGCATTGCAGGCTGTCCGCAGGCTCCTGATCGTGGAGCGGCGGGGGCAAGCGCCATCTGCCGCTGCCAGCCGTGGACATGGGGTTCATTGGCGGGCTGATTCAGGTGCACCCGTTGCGGGTCAAAGGAGACGGAGGCAAGGCCGCACTATTGACGAAGGCAGACTGGCTCCCGCGAATTGTTATGGCGGGCGGCAACCCCGGGCAGCCGAACTCCTGGAACCTAGCGAATCTACCCTCCTTCCGTTGCCTAAAACCCTTCGTCCACCTCTTCTCCGATCAGACGCAATTCAATGGCGTAGCCCGCTAAAAGGCTGAAACTGAGTAACACCACTAAGATGACGCTGATCGACACGGTCTCGGCTCCCTGTAGGCAGCGCTTCCGCAATCGTCGCATTAATAAACAGTTAACGTCCTAAGACGAGTCTGTTTCGGTTAATAGTCGCCCCGCGTGTCCTTTTTGTTTTGCAGCGGACCGGCTTCTGACAGCATAGCCGCCAGCGGATTTTAGGGTAGGAAAGCGGCCCCGGCCCTTTAGGAAATAAGGTGGCCAGGGCCGCTCTGTGCCCGTGAGTATCGCAACAACACAGACACGGCGGGATTGAAGCACTACGGTGGTGAGTTAACAAGCCGACTTAGAAGAGCGGCCCCGACCATTATCCTTGCGGAGATAAGGCCGGGGCCGCCCTGCCGGCGTTAGGGAACCGGCATCCGGATAGGTGGCGGCGCGCCGAATGCTCGGCAAGGCTGGCGAGTTGACGGTAGCCGCCGATCGAGCTGCGCCGCGGCGGAGTTCTGCGTCAACCAACCGGGGCCGCATGTGCCCACGAAGTTCCCGACAACAGGACACGGCCGGATTGAAGGACCGTGGAGCGCGCGTGAGTTCTTCCGGGCTCATCCACCGCACTACCATGACGGTGTAGCCGTTAGCCCAGCACGCCGAAGTGCTTCACGAAAACTGCCACAGAGTACAATATATGTTTCCGCTCGGTAGTTTCGACCACCACAGTCATGCTTTACCGACTATCTGGGATAAACCGCAGGAGTTTGCGCAGAAAATGCGACAACTTCACCGAGCGACGGAGGAACTAACCGCGATTGTGGCTTCTGGTGACAAGACTAAGATCATAGCCTCCTTTGAAGCGATCCCGGAATACATGCCACGGCTGCCACGAGACGTTCCGAAAGCCGGGCGACTGAACGAAATTCAAATCGCGCGATGTCCCGCCTGCGACCTTTCGGATCAGCTCCTCACCCGCGAATGAAGGGGCAGCGTGTCCCTGCCCGACCGGACCGGCACTGAGATGCCGGATCTGCCGAACCGCTGTAAACGTGTTCAGCTCTTCGGCATCAACGGAGGTGCCAGTAAAATATAGGGTGTCGCGGGCTCCGCGTCGGGGGGCAGCCTTTGCGGTCCATATTTGCCGGGTGCGCCAAGCGATTTGATATACTGGTGGAGTGAAGCGAGATCGGCCTCGTCCATTGCCCGAAGGTTATACCAGGGCATCGGTGGAAGTGTTCTCATATTCTTCAGCATCACGACGAACCCTCTTTCGCTCATCACTTGCGCCTGTTGCCGGAGATTACCGGCATACGTGGTTCCCCAAGGCCCTTTAAAGCCAACAGGATTACCTGCAAGGGCCTTCTCTGGGTCGATTTTGCCTTCGGCAGCGCTGTAACCCTCAGTGTGGCAATCGTGACAACCGGCGATGATGGACATCTTGAGCCCCCTCTCGACGGAGACACCTTGCGCAGACGCTGTTCCACAGGAGACCAGAAGGGAAACGAGGATCGGAACGGGGATGAGGCGCATCTAAATGCTCCTTTGCTCCCGTGTGTCGTTCGGCGACGAGGATGAAGTGCCCCCGACATAAATTCGGGGATGAGGACACCGTGGCCGCCCTGCCGGGGGGAGCCCTTTAAACCGGCAAGCAGATTGAACCAGCACGCCAGTTCCTCGGCAAGTCGCGGCGGGGCAGAGGCGAGCCGCTCCAGGCTGGTCCTCGACGTGTTTTGCCGGGCAGCGTCTCGCGCTTGAGATCGCCAGCGGCACCGGTCAGCACGTCGTCCACTTCGCGCGAGCGCTCCCCCAGCTTGCATGGCTGCCCGGCGACCCTGATCCCGAAGCACGTGCGTCTGTGGCGTCCACTCTCCGCAGGATCTCAGCGCGAAGATCGCACTTGGTGCTACGAAGGTCCTCTCGTTACGCCAGAGCGTGCTGTCGCTGCCTCGAACTGCTCAGTGTAGGCGAGGGTCGCTGGATTGAAGACGGCCCGCCGCGAGCCAGTCGGCGCAGTCCGGCGGCAGCATCGCGTCAACCTTGGCCTGATAAAGAGCGAGGTCGTCCTCGGCCACCACGCCCTTCCAGCGCTCGTTTGTGCCTTTGTGCAGGAAGCGGTCGCTTCCCTCCCTGAAAATTCCGGCAAGGCCAACCAGCAGCTTCTCCCCGTCGCGGCGCATAGTCTCGAAGCTCGCCGCTTCCACGAGGTCGGGCCAGACTGTCTGGTCCACTGGTATGTCAAGGAACTCGGAGATCCGCTGCATCTCACCCGAGAGATCAGCCTTCAGGTCATTATAGTGGACCAGAAGAACGTTCGGCTCGTGCCTGGCTTGCCACCAGCTCTGCTCGAAGTTGAAGTAAGACATGCCGGGAGAACCGTCCTCGTGCCCCGGCACTTCGCCCTGCGTGATCCAGCGGTGAAAGAACTCAGCCGGATCGGGATCAGATCGTGGAAATGGCCGTCGGACCGCTTCATCTTCCATGCCGTTCCTGTCCAAGCCGTCGAGCATCTGATCGGTGAAGCCTGTCATATGATTGTGATACGACATGCAGGCATCGCGTCCGTCGCGGGCAACGTGGATGTATTTCACCTCGTCGTAAAACGGTATGCCGTCGAGCGGCATGTGGGTCTTGAGGAACCTGCGGTGCTGCTGAGCCTCTATCTGGGCGAGCACGGCCTCGATTGGTTGGGGAAACCGCCTGTCGAGCCACGCCGACACCTGCGTCACCGGGATTGGTTCGGGCGACTGGAACACGAGTAGGCTGACGATGCGCTGCATCCAGGTCGTGCCGCACTTCGGATATGTGGCTATGATGATGTCGTCCGGCCGTGGCCGATAATCCTTCCAGCGTCTGCTATCAAAAATCCAAGTGCGATATTCGCGTTGGGCTGGCTGGATGAGCATGGTGCGGCCCTCCGAGGAAGCGCCAGAGCTTCTGCTTCTGCCGCAACGGCACGATGCGCCTCGCGCAGTTCGGGTTCAAGTCGGCGTCTGACGCGTCTGCTCGTAGCTCGTGGGTCTCACACACCTAATCGTTTTCGAGGAACTTCAGCCGAGGCAGGGTCACTTTCTTGGGCTTTGCAGCATCAGCCTTCGCCTCCAGCTTGCGCTTCCTTTCTTGCTCCATGGCCTCGTAGATGCGGATTGCCTCGGAGTTGCCCGACGCGGCTCCGGTCGGTTTGTTGCTCATACCAGGTTCCTTGCTGTGCCTTCCCGAATGGCCTCTGGACTGCCCCGGGAACATCGTCATGGTCTATGCCCGCCCGGTGTGAACAAACTCTCCTTCCCACAGACCTTGGGGACCGGCATCTAGCGACAGTGGCTCTCGCTGATTCTGGGACCTACATTGCTGACAAAGCGCCCCCCGTAAACAGTGGGTTCACTCAGAGCCGGCTTTGAAATAATCGACGCTCCACTGCTAACGAAGCCTCGTTCTCAATCCAAGCTGTGGACTAAAGCACCTCTGCAATGGCGGCGTGGCGGATCATACCGCTTCCACGTAGATGCCGCGCCCGGACGCGCATCTCCGGCCGGCACCAGGTCGTCTTTCGATTCTTGAGCCCCGGAATGGCTGGCTTCGCTGCACCCAGTTCTGCGGCTCGGCTCCAGAAAGCATCCCGAGCCGGCGCGGCAAGCTGCGATTTGCGGAATGCGAGTCCGAAACCGCCGAACGGTGCGGACAAGAAACCCTTCAGGATAACTCAGGGGGTCGCTCGGGCCGTCTTGGCTGCCCACCTACCACCCAGGCCCCGTTTGCCTGCCACAGGCCAGATCTTAGGGCTTTCTGAGCCTTTCAGAGCGGGAAGGAGTTCCCGGTCTGTTCCCGCGGGCGGTGAAGCTGCCGTCCCGGTCCTCGTATCGACGCGTGCCCGGGTTGAACCAGAAGGTCACCGCGCCCTGAGACCCGCAGATCGGCTGCTTGCGGATCTTGCGGCTGAGAACCAGCGTCTCGTTCTCGTCAAAGTCACGGTAGACGACCAGGCCGGCGTCGCACTTGTTCCGCCAATGGGCTGAGCCGGACAGATCGTAAAGCCCGGGCATCGGGTCCTTGTCCCCGTCGGTGGATTGCAGCTTGGTCGGATGGGCGACCATGAACACGGTTACGCCGTGGGTGATCCCGAACCGCTTGCACTTGGAAATTAGCTGCGAGACGAACTCGGTCTCGGTCATCCCGGTTGGTCGGCTTGCTTCGATCTCGTTGTAAGGATCAATGATAAGAGCCTGGACGCCGTAGCGAAGCACCGCTGCCTTTGCGCGAGCGATGATCCAGTCAATTGTCGGCGTCGCCTCTTTGGCGTCGATGAATGTGAAGCAATCCCTGATCCAGTTGCAGGCGATTCCGAGCTGATCCTCGGTCATTCTCTGGGTCGGACCTTCGTGGAACGGTGCCCCCAGCCAGATCTCGGCCGCGCTGCCGCCCTCGGGGGAGAAGACGGCCCATTTCCACCCATGCAGCCTGGCCATTTGGACCGCGAGCTGGTCCAGCCATTGTGACTTGCCGTGGTTCGGCACACCCGTCACCACGACAAACTGGCCGGGCAAGACCCGGAATGCCTTGTCCATCTCTGGCCAGCCGGTTGACAGCGGGATTGGGCCATGACCGCGATAGAGGGCAAACAGGGGAGAGAGGTAATCATCCACCTGATGGAGCCCGTCGATAGGCCAGGGCTCCGCCCCTTCAACGCACTCCCGCAGCACCTCCTTGCCGCAGGCAGTGAGGCACTCGTTCGCGTCTTTCAGGGCGGCATTGTTGATGGTCGGGAAGCGAACGCGCCAGCAGCGGTCCTTGCCGAGGCGCCGCGCTAGTTCTTCCGCCAGGCGTTTGCCTGGTCCGTCCATGTCAGTCGCGATGTAGAACCGCTCGACCTTCTCCAGCTCCGCGGCGTGGGTTAGCAGCGGTGCGTACCGCTGATCTGAGGTTTCTTCTTTTGCGGGGGCGCCGTTCGGCAGACTGACGACGTTCTCAAAGTCCGCCTCACGGAAGCTCAGGACATCAATCTCGCCCTCAACGAAGATGGTGGTCGGACCAATTGTGTCCGAGTTCCTGAAGCTGCCGCACCAAAAGATGCTCCGGATGAACGCCGAGTTTGGCGATCTGGCGTTTCCCATCGCGGATTTCTCCCGTCTGAGAACCAAATCGCCGTTCGTGGCCATGATGCCGCAATGGGATTTCCTGAATTTCCTGGCCGACAAGGCCGCGCAATATCCGGAGTTTTCCTTGCGAATGGAGGCGGAAGTTACCGGATTGCTTGAGGACGGCGAGCGCATGACCGGGGTGAGGGGCAGTTCCCCCGAGGGACCCCTGACTGTTACGGCAGACCTGATCGTCGGTGCTGACGGTCGGCACTCAATCGTTCGTGCGGCAGCTGGGCTCAAGATCGATGAGGTCGGGGCGCCTATAGATGTGTTCTGGTTCCGATTGTCCCGGCGGAGCACGGACACCACGGAAACGGTCGGCCGCTTCGACGTCGGAAGCATACTGGTGAAGATCAACCGGGGGGACTATTGGCAGTGCGCCTTCGTTATTCCCAAAGGTGCAGCCGGGCCGGTCCGAGACAAGGGCCTGCCCGTATTCCGGGATACCGTTGCCAGGCTTGCGCCCGCCCTTGCCGACCGGGTCTCCGAAATTCGGGATTGGGACGATGTGAAACTGCTCACGGTCAGCGTGGACAGGTTGAGCGAGTGGTATCGGCCCGGACTGCTCTGCATAGGTGATGCTGCACATGCAATGTCCCCGGTGGGCGGAGTAGGCATCAACCTCGCCATCCAGGATGCTGTCGCTGCTGCCAATATCCTCGCTGCGCCCTTGCGAGAAGGGCGGCTTTCCGCAGCCCATCTGAAGCAGGTTCAGGACAGGCGAGCCTTGCCGACCCGCATCGTACAGGCTGGGCAAGTCTTTCTGCAGAATCGGGTCATCGCTCCAGTCATCGGCAGTTCGGGGTCGCTAACGGTGCCGCTTCCGGTCCGTCTCATGTCGCGATTTCCGATCCTCAGGCGCATCCCGGCGCGAATGATGGGGCTAGGCATCCGGCCGGAGCATGTTCAGTTGGCATGAAGACTGGTCCTATCGACGGCTAGCGATCAACACGCGCCACTCTGTCCGACGAAACCGGGTCTCCCAGACTCTAAGCACGTTCGTGAAGGTACGGGAAACGACGGGTCATCCCGCGGACCGCGAGCTACTATAAAGGTAAGCTTGGCCAGCCGGGTCTTGCCCGCCGCTCGGACTCGTCCGCTTTAGGGAATGACGAATTCGGCTTAGGTGACCGCATGGACGCGCAAAGCGGACCTAGAGCACTAGAGAGCCTCCGGTGGTCCACCCTTGCTTGGAGGCTCCTCCCGGAACGGGAGAGAGGATCTCCCGATGACGTCAAGGTAGCTTGGGGTGTCCCTCGTGCCACCGGTCCAGCGCAATTCTGCCCACGTCAGTGAGCGCGTAAACGCCACGTTCAGTCCGCTCGAACCATCCATAAACATTGTGCAACAGGATCTTCGGGGCATCGGGCATCATTGACTTCAGGTCCCGTGGGCGGCCCGGCTTGTCTGCCAGGGCCTCGGCGCATGCGAGCGCCTGCTGCCGATACGCCGTCATGATGGACGTTCTCGTCGTACCACCTGCAACAGGATCGCCTTTGCGCCGCCGGTGCTCGTCCATAAGCTTGGAGCGGCGCTTGGCATCGCGGCGCGGCCGCCACGGGCCGGGCGCGACAAGTGGGTCGACCTTCCCGGCGGCTGTGACGCCGAGAAGACCAAAACCCAACAAGCGGCAGAGCTTTCGGACACGCGGGTCCGCCGTCCTATCCTGCCGGCTCGAGCCTGTGCGCACAGCGAGCCAGACCTCGTCGCAAGCACTGGTCCGATCCACTCCTTGCAGGAGGAGCTCGAGGTTAAACCTGAGCTTCAGCTCCCCAATGATCATGACCCGGTCATCATCTCGGATACCGACGAGATCGCAGCCGCCGACCTCTCCTTTGACGGTGAACCCCAGCTGCTCCAGGAACCGTTTGACCGGACGGTACAGCTGCGTCTCAAGGTTTGTGCTGTCAACTGTAATCACGCCCGCCACATTCCGCGCATTCGGGCAGCGATGTCGACGCGGACGGGCGCTGGTAGGGGTGTAATGGCAGCTACATGCGTCCGCACCGGCCAGGCACAGAGTTCGAATAGGGGCAGAATCGCTTTCGGTATGAACCGGGTGCGTGCGGCATAGACGTGTCGGTCGCCGTAGCCAGACTGCTGATGCGTGTAGAAACGTTGTGGCATGCAGATCGAGAGCCGGTTCTTCGCCCGGGTCATCGCGACATACAGCAGCCGCCGTTCCTCCTCGATCTCCTCCGTCGTTGCGGTGCTCATATCTGAGGGAATGCAGCCGTCGACCGCGTTCAGCACGAAGACGCTGTCCCACTCCTGTCCTTTGGCTGAGTGAATGGTAGAGAGGATTAGGTAGTCCTCGTCCAGCAGCGGCACGCCGGCTTGGTCGCTCGTTGCATCCGGCGGATCAAGCGTCAGTTCGGTCAGGAACCGCTCTCGGGATGGATAGCCCGCGGCGATCTGTTCAAGTTGCACGAGATCGGCCGCTCGGATGTGGGCGTCGTCATAGCGGCGCTCCAGGTGTGGCGTATACCAATCCCTGATCAGGCTGAGTTCGGCGGGCCAGCTTGTTGCGCGGAGCTGAAGCCGCCCAACGAGGTCCACGAAATCAGGCCAGCACGCGGACGCACCGGACGGCGGACGAAATTCCTCGAGCACTTTGGCGCGGTCTGCGCTTTGCTCAATTGCATCAAGAACCCGCCCGGCCGTGGTCGGGCCTATGCCGGGCAGCATCTGCAACACGCGGAAGCCGGCCACCCGGTCTCCGCGGTTCTCAACCCATCGGAGGCACGCCAGGAGATCCTTGACGTGAGCAGCTTCGAGGAATTTGAGCCCGCCAAACTTCACGAAGGGGATGTTGCGGCGGGTCAGCTCCAGCTCCAATGCGGCGCTGTGGTGCGACGTGCGGAAGAGCACCGCCTGAGCCTTGAGCTCTCTGCCTTCCTCACGGCGCTCCAGAACGCGCTCTACGATGAAGCGTGCCTGGTCCCGATCGTCTTTGACGGAAACTAGTTGCGGGCGCTCGTCTGAAAGACGGTCCGACCAAAGGTTCTTCGTGAACCGTTCCGCCGCGAGCTCAATCACGGCATTCGCGGCCGCAAGGATCGGCTTTGTGGAACGGTAGTTCCGATCCAGCGTGATAACTCGGGCAGACGGGGAGAACGACGACGGAAAGTCCAGGATGTTGCGCACGGTCGCGGACCGAAATGCGTAGATCGACTGCGCGTCATCGCCGACCACAGTAAGGCCAAGGCCGTCCGGCTTCATGCGCAGCAGGATGGCTGCCTGGATCCGGTTCGTGTCCTGGTACTCGTCGACCAGCACATGATCGAAGCGGCTCGCCACATCAGTCGCGATCAGAGGCTCGACCATCATCTGCGCCCAGTAGACGAGCAGGTCGTCGTAATCGAGAACACCTTGCCGTTGCTTTGCCTCCACATAGCCGCCGAAAAGGGCCCGCAGCTCCTCCTCCCACGGGGAGCACCACGGGAAATCGGAAAGAAGCACGTCGTCCAGCGGTGTCTCGGAGTTTACGACCCGAGAGTAGATTTCCAGGCAGGTGCGCTTTGTTGGAAAGCGGCTCTCGGTTTTTGAGAAGCCGAGTTCATGCCGGACGAGGTTCATGAGGTCCGCCGAGTCCTCACGATCGTGGATTGTGAAAGAGGGGCTCAGGCCAATTTGATCCGCGTATTCGCGCAAAAGACGCGCTCCAATGGCGTGGAACGTCCCGGCCCAGGACAATGCGTCGAGCATGATCCCGGCGCTCTGTCCGAAAGCCTGCGCGGCAATACGCTCAACCCGGCGAGACATCTCAGCGGCTGCCCGGCGGGAGAAGGTCAGCAGCAGGATCCGGCCTGGATCGGCCCCGTTGACAATCAGGTGCGCCACGCGATGGGCGAGTGTGTTGGTCTTGCCGGATCCGGCGCCAGCGATCACCAGAAGCGGGGAGGGCGGCGCGGCGGACTTCGTGTGACAGCCGTGTTCTACGGCCTGTCGCTGCTCAGGGTTCAGTTTGGCGAGGTAATCGGCAGGAGGCACCACCGGCGAATCATCCGTTCAGAGGTGGCCACGATTGTCGTTTCTCGTTTTGTTCGCAATATCAGGGACCGTGTCTCAGCTCGATTGGCGGGCCACCGAGCTGCACTTTTTGAGTGTCAGGGCTATGACCTACGTCCTGTAAGACCAAGCGGCAGTTCAAGTTGGCCAACCACCCTAGTGGTTTGGCCGAAAGTTAGGGTAGGGCTGGGCAGCCACCCTTATCTGTAGCGGTTCATCCGCCGCTGCCACAG